>Ga0163144_10000569_pt1 | contig 85954 bp, 76 predicted proteins | sample OliLak19BULKMAT1_FD_123175 | JGI IMG/M metagenome (GOLD analysis project Ga0163144, IMG submission 123175) | Freshwater microbial mat bacterial communities from Lake Vanda, McMurdo Dry Valleys, Antarctica - Oligotrophic Lake LV.19.BULKMAT1 | ecosystem: Environmental > Aquatic > Freshwater >... | reverse complement strand
GTCCCATTTCTCTGACTTGCAGTGAGCCATTAAAACGTCCATCTGGTGGTCTAAATCTGGCTTTTGGTCATGGGAACTGACCCGACCGTAGGGGATAGTAAATCGGTTTTCAGGGGTGTTGAACTGGTCAAGGTCGTAACGGCGGTGTCCTCCTTCTGTTCGTTGAGACGTGATTTTGCCAACCTTTTCCCATTCCCTAAGCGTTTCGACCGCTACGCCCACTATCTTGGCGGCTTGCCCAATTGAAACGAGTCTACCCATACTAAACCTGTAGAATATAGCTAGATTCTAGAGAATTCTAGAGAATATCGCTACTGCTACACACCCCAAGTCATTGGCAGGTAAAAGATAGGTGTCAGTACTACCAATATCTCCATACCTCAACCTACAGGATTTTTGGGGTTGGCGATTATAATGGGCTGACCATTAATTAAGACGTGTTGGAGAAGTCCAGATGCCTAAGATTAAACGATGGCACTCCAGATTACTGCTAGTGCTGTGTATCTTGTCTGCTTCGTGGCTTGCTTCATGTACAGCAAATTCTCAGCAGCAATCCATCCCAGAGGTGCGTGCAGAAGCAGTGCCGGCTCCTCAATCCAAACGAGAGCTAGCTAGGAAAGTTCTCTCAGAGATAGGAATTCCTGAGAAATATAATCTGTACTTTGGCAGCAGCATTGAACTGGCATTCCCCAATGGGGGAGAGAGCAACTCTAAGCTTAGGGATTGGTTGCAGGCGGTTTTGGTACGGGAGGCTGGATGGGCAAAAATCGAAAACACCTATATTGCACGGCTGGAAGCTAATTTTTCGGAGGCAGAACTGAAGGAACTCTTACAGCTATCCAGGCAACCTCTGATGAAAAAGTTATTGCAGAATGAACTTCAAGCCTATGCCGATGCTTCCCCAGAAAGACGCAGACTGCTATCAAAGTTTTGGGATGATTATAATTCTGGAAATATAAACCCGCCCTCAAATCTGTAGGGGATTTGCGGTGATGTAATCCATCAATAGTCTGGACATTTTTGCGATAGCTAGCCCTCATCCCCCAACCCCTTCTCCCAAAAAGGGAGAAGGGGAGCCGGATTGAAGTCCCTCTCCCAAGAGGGGAGAGGGATTTAGGGTGAGGGTCTATCCTGGCTGTACAACAGGGTTTTCAGCACCTCCACAAAAACTGTCCGAAGTAGTGATTCATCCTGCAATCTATTTCTTTATACGCTTACTGGTCGTTAATGACAGTATTGGACTGCGGTTCAATTTTTTCTACAAGTAACCAGTTGCCCGATCGGTTCAACGTTCCCCAGATTTTCAGGGTTTGGGCATTAACCAAGGTCTGGAATACCTCTTCAATTTCTGGCTGTAGTGTTACGAGAGTCACGGATTGCCCTTGCAAGGAAGCGGGTTGGGACACAAGCAGAGTGTAATGTTGCTCGGACTGAAGATTGAAAACTCCCATAAATTCTGGGAGGGACGCTGAAAGTTTTTGACTGCTTTGACAAAGGAACTTTTGTGGCAGGGGACAATTCCCTGTGATGGGATAATCCTCTGGGTGGCTGAGGTAGTAACGCTGCCAGTGGAGCCAGTCGGGGTGGGTCGGCGAGAGATTGAACAGCGGCACGAGGGCGGCAGGGGCGATCGGATCTTGTAGCAATGCCTCTTGCAGAACTGATATGGGAAGCTCTCTGGGCTGACAGTTGCGATCGATGCACAGAGCGGCTGCCATCCCTGCGGCTTGCCCAATCCCCAGCACGATCGGTTGCAATCGAGTTGCACCATTGGCAATGTGGGAGATCGAGCTATTTTTCTCACAGACCAGGAAACCATCCGTTGTGGCGGGGATCAAGGCACCGTAGGGAATTGTGAAGGGAGTGCCTGTCCAGCGGCCGCCCCAGCGGAGCGATTTAGGCTTTAGATTCAGTTCGTGTCCTGGGTAATGGTGGTCGTTGGCGTAGTTGCCCAAGGCGATCGAGGTGGCACGATCGGCATCTGTGGGTAAGGTTGCAACCTGTCCACCGAGGAAGGGCAAAATATCTTGCTCTCGCACGGTGACCAATCCTTGCAGGCGGCGGCTTTCGCGATAGTAGGGGTGGAGGGCATAGGCACCGCCTCCCAGACCGCTGCCCAGGTTTTTGGTTGGCTCAGTGGGAAAGATGGGAGTGGCTAAACCGTAGCGACGATCGATTTCAGTTTGGATAAACCGGGCAAAGCTTTGGCTATGCCAACGGCTCTCTTGTAAGAATTCCAGGCGATCGGCGGGAGACTGGATCAGGCGATCGGCTCTCTCCCCATAGTCATTGCCTTGGTGGGGCCAGTTGATCATGAATCGATCGCCGGGAAGTCGCCCGTAATTGAGAAAATGCTCGGCTCCATGAGCCTCCCACGCGACACGAAATCGGCTGGGATCATGGGTGGGCGGGGCGGGAATTTCAGGAGCCACAGCACCAGCGCCAAAATCTTGCAGCACCACGACCCAGGTGGGGGATTGCACGGGATAGCGCTGGGTCAAGGGTGTGGGCGCGATCGGGGCACTGGGTTCGTGCCAGGTTGACTGGAGTTCCCAGCCCCAACGGTGGGGAATTGCCGCCAGTTCCAGCAGATCCCCTAATTCTGTGCCATCGATGATGATTTTTGCCTGAACAGTAAAATCTGAGAAGCTGACCCCGGTGATGCGATCGGTTTCCCGACTCACCTCTAAGGGAACGTACCCCGCGATCCACTGCAAGGTGGGCAATTCTTTGACCCAATCGGCGAAAATCTGTGCGCCCACGCGGGAATCGTAGGTAAAAAAGCTGACCCATCCATGGTTCAGTCCCTCCGGTTGCCTGCGCTCCAGTTCTCGCAGGAACTCACCCCAAATGCCCGTTTGGAAGGCGGCTAATTCGTTGCCATCGGGAGCCGTGACCCCGGCTGAGGTGAGCATTCCCCCTAGCCAGGAAAATTCACTGACTAAAATGGTCTGGGCACCCTGGCGAGCGGCTTGCAGGGCTGCGGCGGTGCCGCCTGTGCCGCCACCCACTATGAGAACATCGGTTGTCAGAACATGCATGGGCGATCGGGATTCATAGTTCTAGTGATGGACGATGGGTTTCAAGTCTCTGCATCTCACTGCCAGAAACCGGGGTTCTGTTGGAAATTAAGGACAATGCCCCCAATTTTCGCAGAACCCCGGTTTCTCACCTTCTGCCTCCCACCCCTACCGATCGGCATACCGTTCCACAATCCGAAGAATGCGATCGGCTGCCTGTCCATCCCCAAACGGATTGATGGCGGTGGCCATGGTGGTGTAGGCAACGGTGTTGGTGAGGAGGGCAAGGGCAGCAGAGGCGATCGAGGCGGTGTTGGTGCCGACCAGTTTTGCCGTGCCAGCATCGATCGCCTCTGGGCGTTCTGTGGTTTCCCGCAAGACCAGGACAGGTTTGCCCAAACTGGGGGCTTCTTCCTGCAAGCCGCCCGAATCGGTTAGCACCAGGTAGCAGCGCTGAATTGCGCCCACCAGTTCGGCATAATCCAACGGCTCTGTCAAAAAGACTCTGGGATGACTGCTCAGCAAAGCTTGAAGGGGTTCTCGCACGACGGGGTTGCGGTGGAGGGGCAGCACCAAGGCGGTGTCGGGTGCATGGTCGAGAATCTGCAAAAACGCTTGGGCAATGTGTTGCAGCGGTTCTCCCCAGTTTTCGCGCCGATGCACTGTGGCTAAGAGGACGCGGTATTTACTCCAATCCAGGTTGGCGATCGGGCACCGGGGCTGCTGGCTGGCAACGGAGAGCAGGGCATCGATCACCGTGTTGCCTGTGTGGTGAATTTCTCCTACAACTCCAGAACGACGCAGATTTTCTACAGCCAGAGTAGTGGGGGCAAAGTGAAATTGGGCCAGTTGGGAAATCAGCCGCCGATTCGCTTCCTCTGGATAGGGATTAAACAGGTCGTCGGTGCGGAGTCCGGCTTCTACGTGTCCAACAGGAATCTGTTGATAGAAGGCGGCTAGGGCGGCGGCAAAGGCCGTGGTGGTGTCGCCTTGCACCAAGACAAGCTGGGGCTGAATCTCTTTGAAGAGGCGCTCCAATCCCTGCAAGCTGCGACAGGTGATGTCAGTTAAGGTCTGCTGGGGCTGCATGATGTCGAGGTTGCGATCGGCCTGCAACTCAAACAATTGCATCACCTGCTCCACCATTTCCCGGTGTTGCCCCGTGAGGATGACCTGGGTGTGAAACTGAGCCGATCGCTGGAAGGCCCGAATCACCGGAGCCATTTTGATCGCTTCGGGACGGGTGCCTAGGGTTAGACAAACTCGAAAGGGGGAGGCTGAGGTTAGCAAGTCACCTGATCCTTAGAAAGTGTTTGTAAATTAGCGTGTAGTTTTGCACTCGCCCCCCAACCCCCCAATTCTGGGGGGCTTTCGAGCCGTTTTTGTTCAAAGTCCCCCAGAATATAGCCCTTCGGGCATCCCAGAAAGGGGGATTTAGGGGGCGGATCGAGGCGCAATTTGTGTTTACAAACATTTTCTTAGCTCACGGCACTGCTAGCGCGGGTGAAGGCCCGCTCAAGGTTAGGGAGGGAAACTGCCCCAGAGAAGGTTTCGCCATTGATCACGAAAAAGGGGGTGCCAGAAATGCCCAATTGCTGGGCGATCGTCATGTCCCTGGCAATTTGCGCTGCCGACCCTGCACTTTGGCGATCGGCGTTGAATTTCTCCAGGTCTAGCTCCAGTTTCTGGGCGGTGCTTGTGTAAAGTTCCTCCCCTAGCTTGTCCTGCTGGGTAAAGAGGGCATCTTGGTATTCCCAGAACTTGCCCTGCTCACCCGCAGCCCACGCGGCCCGGGCGGCTGGCGCAGCTTCATCATGCAGGGAGGTTAGGGGAAAATGCTTGTACACCAAGGTTACGTCATTCCCATGGCTGGCCATGAATTTTTTCAGAACTTTATGGGCATCAGCGCAGTAGGGACATTGAAAATCTGAGAACTCAACTAACACCACTTTGGGTTCTGTGGCTCCAGTGGTGGGCGACTGCCCAATCATCCCCGCTGGGTTAGCCTTCATCTGTTGCAGAATGCCTTGCTGTACCTGTTGAAGTTGCTCTTGCTCCCGCTGCTGATAGGCTTGCACGGAGTCAATAATTGCCTCTGGATGGTCGCGAATCACTTGCAAAATCTGCTCTTCAACCCGCTTGGTGAGGGGATTGGCGGCATAGGCAGGACAAGCCCAGAGTATGACGCAGAGCAGGGTGACGATCGCCATACGAAGGGCGACAAAATGCGGGGCGACAAACGATCGACGGTGCATAGCGTTGGAGGGGTGAAATAGAGGTGTCTTCACGATACTGCTTATTCTTCGATGCGATAGCCGAAATCAGCCAGGTTCGTTGGGGATTGTCTCCAGCGAGGTTGCACTCTGACAAATAGCTCCAGGTAGACCTTTCCGGCGATGAGCTTTTGCATTTGCTCACGGGCAGCCGTGCCGATCGCCTTCAAAAGACTACCGCCTTTCCCGATCAAAATGCCCTTTTGGGAATCCCGTTCCACATTAATTGTGGCCAAGACTCGCGTGATTGTAGTGTCTTCCTCCACGCGATCGATCGCCACGGCAACCGAGTGGGGCACTTCCTCGCGGGTCAGCAGCAAAATTTGTTCTCGAATCAATTCTCCCATAATGAACCGTTCGGGCTGATCGGTGACCAAATCTGGCGGGTAGTAATAGGGCCCTGGTTCCAGGCGATCGATGAGCGACTTCAGCACGTCATCCAGCCCATCTCCCGTCAGCGCAGAGAATTTCACCATCGGCCATTCGTAGGGCTGGGCCAAAGTTGTATAGGTTTGATCCAGGCGATCGGCTAAGGCTTGATCCCGATTTTCCTCTCCTTCACCTTGGGACTGCCGATCGGCTTTATTGAGTCCCAGAATCACGGGAACCTTCGCCTGGCTCAGTAATTCCACCACGAATCGATCGCCGCCCCCCGCATCCGTCGAGCTATCCACCACAAACAGCACCACATCCACCGATCGAATGGCAATCTGGGCATTTTTCACTAGGACTTTGCCCAACTGGTGGTGAGGCTTGTGAATGCCTGGTGTGTCTACAAAAATAATCTGGGCTTCTGGCGTAGTTAAGATGCCCCGCAACCGATTGCGCGTGGTCTGGGCAACGGGGGAGGTGATGGCAATTTTTTGCCCCACCAACTGGTTCATCAACGTGGATTTGCCCACATTGGGACGACCGACGATCGCCACAAACCCTGACCTAAATCCAGGGGGCGCTGAAGGAATACTGGGGGCTAAATTCCAGGCGGTGCTGTTAGTTGTAGAGTCTAGGACATCGGGCATAGTTCGGGGTTGTCATTAAAACTGGCGGGTAATTCAATTCAATAGGCGATGTGCAACTTTCCCGAACCGCCCTCACCCCAACCCCTCTCCCAGTAGGGGAGAGGGGCTAACACTTAGATCGGTCCCCCTTCTCCCTGGGGGAGAAGGGGCTAGGGGATGAGGGCAGACTTAAGTTGCACATCGCCTTTCAATCCTTCTCCCAGCTTAGGGTATGGACGAGAAAGCGGACGATCGACTCTAGATCCTCTGGCGCACGGAAACTGTTTACGCCTTGCTGAATGTGCTTGGAGGTGCGATCGAGCCGCGCAAACTGCCAGATTACCCCCGTCGTGACTGCCCCGGTTAAAACAGGTTGCTCGTCTACCGTAGGGGAGCGCTCCCACTGATCCAGGGCGATCAGTTCCGCCATCAGTTGCGTGAAGCCATAGTCAAGGTCATCCCGCTTCGCCTCAATCACCAGCAGTTGCCGCAGATTATTGATTGAGAGTAGATAATCAACGGTTCCTTGAAGCTGAGGTGAGACATTGACGGCGTACTCAATCCGAACGAGAGAATCTGCGACATCGGCCACGAACTCTACGACTGGAGCGACTAGCATTTCCCGTTTCGCCTGTTCATTGCGAGAAATTAAGCGGGTGGAGATGCGAGAAAGGCGAGATTGCAGGTGAGCCAGTTCTGCAAGCTGCCCTAAATCCTGCTCTAACGAAAGCTCCGTCAGGGCTAGGGTGTAGCCAAAATACTCACACAGGTCGATCGGATCAATCCGTAGCTCAAAATATTTGCTGTAGGTATAGGGTTGATGGGGATCGATCGGGGACATGGATTAGGGTTTCCCTTGCTGTACTATCCAAACGAGAAAGCCAAGCAGTTGATCCAACGCGTAAATAAAAATTACGGCATAAAGTTAAAGCATGATTTCATACAATAGATATGCTAAGAACGCTTTGGGCTATGGTTCGGCAGGGGGAAATTGAGCTATTGGAGTCAGCAGAATTACCAGAAGGGGTAAGGGTACTGGTAACAGTTTTACCTAATGACAAAGCTGAGTTTTGGCTAAAGGCAAGTCAAACATCGCTTGATGCAGTTTGGGACAATGCTGAGGATGATGTGTATGCCCATCTACTCCAAGCATGATGTCATTTTGGGAGCATGGGCCCCAATAATTCTCATCTCACCGCAGAGCCAATTGAGGTTGTAATAGCCTCTAAATTTAATGGATGCCACGCCTAAGCATTACCTCCTCAAGGGTTGTTCTTCTGTCTGTGCTGCTACTCGTTAATTGTCCTATGCCGTCAACGCCCGAAAGTCTCCAAAAATTTGTCCGCTACTGCCAGCAGCATCTTAAAGGCGATGAAAAAGGCGAGTCGCAGAACTTTCTCGATCGCTTCTTTCAGGCGTTTGGGCATGAAGGGGCGATCGAAGCTGGGGCAACGCTGGAAGAACGGGTGAAAAAGGGCAGCAAAAAAGGCAATACGGGCTTTGCGGATTTGGCGTGGAAGCCACATTTGCTGATTGAGATGAAGAAGCGGGGCGAAGACCTCAACAAGCACTACGCCCAAGCTGTCACCTATTGGATGCAGTTGCAGTGCCCCAGTTCAAACGATGACCTGCTCGAAAAACTCCTCAGCCTCAATCTAGAATTGGCAGAAAAAGAAAAGCAAGGTGAGTCTGTAGTTGGGCAGTGGGCACCCGCCAACGCAGAAACATGACAACTACAGCCACCTCAATCAATGGCCTCACAATCCGCTTGCCTGACGGAAGGTAGCACCATATTACTCAACGTCACGCAGACATCGCCGATCAAAAAGAACTACTCCTGCAAACGATCTCAGCGCCAACCCGCATCCTAGCAGGCAGTGATGGAGCGCTTATGGCTATCCAGGAAATCAAGCCAGGAAAATGGTTGGTTGTGATTTACAAAGAAGAGCAAGCAGACGGATTCGTTGTCACTGCTTTTTCAACCCGCAAAATCAACTCACTCAATCAGAGACAACAAATATGGCCCTAGCGAACTATCAAGAAGCCCAGACTTACTTAAAATTTTTACCTCTTCTACAAGACCTACCCAAACAACCTTTCTTCATCGTCTACGACGCTGAAGCGGACGTACTTTATGCTGAAGCGGACGTACTTTATATTGACTTCAGCAATCCACCCCAATCTGCTGAAGATAGCGAACTTACCGATGGTGATATTGTGATTCGCTACGACGAGGCAGAAGCGATCGTGGGTTTGACGATTCTCAATGCCAGCCAGCACTAAGCTCGCCGCAAACTTCATGCCAAACTCGACGATCGCTTCAATCTGGGAAATTTCTATCAAGTCTGATATTGGAAAGTTGACACTTTTAACTACTTAGAACTCAGAATGTCGCCTAATTCTTTCAGATCGAGCCGATCGCAGGCAAAGGCTTTGCGGAGGAGTTCGGGAGGAATAAATTCATCGTATTTTTGCAGATTGGGCACTTCATCGGGGCGCAATAAATCGGCTGGATCAAGTTGCCTTTCAGCGATCGACTCCAACTCGCACTGAAGCTGGTCGAGCTTGCACTTGCCGAGGTGGACGATTAAGTAGTAGGGCGATCGGCCAAAAATGCCCTTCACCTTCAGCGCCTCGCGGCAATGGAGCCGAAGGAACCTGACCAGGGTTTGGAAGGCGATCGTTCCTGCCCAGGGAAAAACACAGCAGGCATTGTCTTCCAAAGGTAAAATATACTGGCGATCGAGCTTGAATCGTTTAGCCAGCTTACGGACTTGCTGCAAACGCTCCTTGGCTCCCGGTTGCAAGTAGCGATAATCCGTGTCTTCGGTCAACACCCGCCGCATTCGTTGCAGAATCCGGGTGTGGGTGTTGCCGCTGCCGCCGTGCCAAGAAATACTGGCTTCACCGAGGGAGGGCTTGACGGACAGCGTTTTTTTGCGCGAATCCACCTCCAGCACTTCCCAGGTGCGGCCAGCGAGGGCGATTTTTTCTCCAGTGGCGGGCGGCGAGACAATGCTGCCCAGTTCCACCGCCTCGCACATCACCAGGTATTCCTCGTTGTCAGGGAAGGTGGCAAAAAACTTGAAATTGCCCACCACGCGCTCCCCCGCCAGCCCAATCATCAAGCCGCCTTCCTTAGTTTTTTGCACATGATCTAGCTCGATCAGGTGGCGCAGGAGGAGCCGAAAATCCTCTAGCTCGATCGCCCGAAAGGGAGCCAGGGTGAGAATTTGTTGCGCCAGAGCCGCTGGAGAAAGTTCCCCCGCCGCTAGGATGCTGAGGGTTTGGTGGTAGAGCAGACTGAGGGGATAGTGGACGGGGTGAATCGGCTCAATCCACTTTTCCTCTAAGTAAAGCTGAATAATGGCAATGCATTGCAGGAGTTGCCAGGGAATTTTGTCGGGCAACAATTCGCCCCCCGTTGGTTTTTCTTCAACACAGATAAAGCGCATGTCTGCGGCATTACCCCTGCGCCCCGATCGCCCCAACCGCTGCAAAAAACTCGACACCGAGGGCGGCGATTCTAGCTGGATCACCCGGTCTAGTTGCCCTAAATCGATGCCCATTTCAAAGGTGACTGTTGCCGCCGTGACAGCAGGGATCGTGCGATCGCGCATCGCCTGTTCTGCGGTTTCTCGTAAGCCAGCGGAAATGCTGCCGTGGTGGACGTGGTAGATGTCAGGCAAGCCTTTCGCCGCTGCAATTTGCCGTAGGGAGGCGATCGAGGCTTCGGTTTCGGGGCGACCGTTGGCAAAAATTAAGCCCTTGTGAACTTGGCTTTGGTGGAACAGATGCAGGCGATCGGGACTGAAGGTGCTGTCCCTGGTGTCGCCCTTGGCTCTGACGAGGAGCTTCGATCGCCAAAAATGCTCCACTGCCAGGTGAATTTGGCGGGGATCAGCCTGAATCAGGGGAGTGATCACGGGTCTGCTGGTGCCTGCCTGGAGCCACGCTTCGGCGAGGGAGTAATCGCCTAGCGTGGCAGACAAACCAATCCGTCGGGGATGATTTTGGGTCAAACGCGCCAACCGCCCCAATTGGCAAAGAATCTGTCCCCCCCGTTCGGTGCCCATGAAGGCATGAATTTCGTCAATGACCACAAAACGCAGATCAGCAAATAACCGCACCAATTCAGCGTTTTTGTTGATCAGCAAACTTTCCAGGGATTCGGGCGTGATTTGCAAAATGCCTCTGGGATCTTTCAACACTTGGGCTTTGCGGCTTTGCACAATATCCCCGTGCCACGCCCAGACTGGAATTTCTGCGTGTTCCAATAGATCAGTGAGGCGATCGAACTGGTCATTGATCAGGGCTTTGATGGGGCCAATGTACAGGGCCCCGATCGTTGTCGGGGGATCTTCATAAAGCAGCGTCAACACAGGCAAAAATGCGGCTTCGGTTTTGCCAGAAGCAGTCCCGGCGCTGATTAGCAAATGGGCATTGGTTTCAAACAGCACCCGACATGCTTCCACCTGGACGGGGCGCATGTCAGTCCACGCTTGCTGATAAATGTATTCTTGAATAAAGGGAGCAAGGCGATCGAAGGGCATAGGGACGAGAAAGGGAATGCGGGGAAACCATGTCTAATTCTGACTCTAGAGTCATTTTGGGGAGTCGTGTGGATGCGACAAGCTACGCCGATGCCTGCGATCGGATTCAGGCGTGGGCAACAACTCAAACCTCCTGCTACATTGTGGCGGCCAATGTCCATGTGGTGATGACGGCGCACTGGCAACCTGCCTATCAACAGGTGGTGAATGGGGCGGCACTGGTGACCCCCGATGGAATGCCGCTGGTGTGGGCGCTACGATCGCTGGGCGTGGTGGCGCAGTCACGGGTCTATGGTCCCGATTTGATGGCGGCGTGGTGCAGTCGGGCGGCGGCGATCGGCTTGCCCATCTACCTCTATGGCGGCACTGAAGCCATGCTGGAAAAATTGCAGTCCTTTTTGCAAACGCGCTTTCCAGGGCTGTCGATCGCGGGCAGCCATGCACCACCCTTTCGTCCCCTTTCTCCGGCTGAAGAAGCCGCAGATGTGGAGCGAATCCGGCAATCCGGTGCCACGGTTGTTTTTGTAGGTTTGGGGTGCCCGAAACAAGAGGAGTGGATGGCGCGGCAACAGGGAAAATTACCCGCCGTGGCGATCGGGGTGGGGGCTGCGTTTAGCTTTTACAGTGGTGAGGTGAAGCAAGCTCCCCGCTGGATGATGGGAGTGGGTTTGGAGTGGCTGTATCGCTTCGTTGCGGAACCCCGAAGGCTCTGGCAACGCTACCTCGTGAATAATCCTGCTTTCATTGTGTTGTTTGGGTGTCAATGGCTTGGTTGGCGGAATGGTCAATTTTTTGGGAAGCACCGACAGGTTTAAGCACCAATTGCGGAACACTGAGGGAAGGTTTGAGAAGTCCGATCGTTAGGATTGTGGGTTAAATATCAGATCACAGCCCTCGGAAGGGCGAAGCATTTGGGCAAAATATTTTGCATTTAGCCATTTTGCAGATTGCAGCGGATGATCTGCGCCCGGAAGGGCGAAGCATTTGGGCCATGGCTTTCTGGTCAATTCAATATTTATCTGCCAAATGCTTCGCCCCTACCCGATCTTGAACTTATTTAATTCACAATCCTTAAGCGATGTGCAACTTTTCCGAACCGCCCTCACCCCAACCCCTCTCCCAGAAGGGGAGAGGGGCTAAGACTTAGATCGGCTCCCCTTCTCCCACTGGGAGAAGGGGTTGGGGGATGAGGGCAGACTTTAAGTTGCACGTCACCTATCCTTAGCAGCAAAATCTACTCATCACTCCCCTACTCCATCACTCTCCCACCCCGTTACCCTCCCACGCCCCTACCCCCCGCTCCCCTTGCTCAAACAACCGCCTCCCTCCCTCCCCCGCGCGCCAATGTACGATCCTGGCGAGACTCCCAAACGGCCCCCGCGAGATATTCGGGCCCCCGATCGGCTAAACCTATTGTCCCTATCGCGCTGGCAATGGCATCGCATCTTGGCACTGCTCCTGAGCGATGTTGGGGCCATTGCCCTGGCTTGGAAACTGGCGGCCCGCCTCAATCGGTTTTACTCTCCTTTGCCGCCCCAGTTGGATTGGGGCACTTGGTTGGGATTACCAAGTTTGTTTTGGGTCTTTGCGGCGGTGACCCTACTATTTTTCAGCTATGGCGGTTTGTATAGTTCGTCGGCTCAGTGGAAAAACTACGTGCGATCGGCCCAACTGGTGAGCGTGGTCTATCTGTTCTCCCTCGTCGTCGCTTATTTTTACGACCCAAAATTAGATGCGCCCCGATCGCTCTTCTTCACTGCCTGGTTCAGTAGCATCGCCTTTGTGGTGGGGTTTCGGCTCCTCACAACCCTTCTCCTGCGGCAATTTGAACACAGTCGCCTGCAAGTAACCGTTTTTGTGATCGCTCCAGCCGATCGCCTCGCAGATTTGGCCCAAGTGCTGGAGCAACGCGCTCACTACCGCATCGTAGGCGCTGCTCTGTCCTCCACCGCCAATTCTGCCGCAACGTTTCAAGCCATCCTTGCATCGGGGGCGCAGGAAGTCCTCGCCGAAAATTTACCCCCCACCGAACTAGCCTCCGCCCTCTATTGGCAACTCCGCAAGGCTGGGATCACGCTTCGCCTTGCGCCTTCCAGTTTGGAAATGCTGCATCGACGGGGGGTGCCAGAGGTGTTTGCGGGAATGCCCACTCTACGGGTAGAAGCGCCATTTCCATTGCTCAGTGGGTTGGACTATCGCCTGAAGCGTTGGCTAGATATCCTGGGATCGCTGCTGGGACTGATTTTTCTGGCTCCCTTATTCGTGGGAGTGGCGATCGGCATTAAGCTTTCCTCCCCCGGCCCCATATTTTTCTGCCAAGAACGCATGGGTTTACATGGCAAAGTGTTTCAAATGTGGAAATTCCGCACCATGATCCCCAATGCCGCCCATCTTCAATCCCACTTAGAAGCGCAGAATGAAATCAAAGGCGGCGTGATGTTCAAAATCAAGCATGATCCCCGCATTACTGCGATCGGGCACTTTTTGCGCCGCACCAGCCTGGATGAACTGCCCCAACTCTTCAATGTCCTGCTAGGACAAATGAGTCTCGTTGGACCCCGGCCCCTGCCCCTGCGCGATGTGGCCCGCTTCGACACCTGGCACCACATTCGGCATCAAGTGCTACCGGGGATCACAGGACTGTGGCAAGTCTCCGGTCGATCGGACTTAGACGATTTTAGCGATGCCGTTCGCCTCGATCTCTACTACATTGACAACTGGTCACTCAACCTCGACCTCGAAATTTTGGTGGAAACGGTCAGAATCGTGTTGTTCAATCGAGGCGCATACTAGTTCAGCTTGGCAGAAGTTTCTGACCAGTTGGGGAAATCGTTTTGAGTTTTGAGTGCTGCTCAGTTATTTCTACCAGTCTGCACTGGAGGGGTGATAATTGTTGCCAGACTAATAACCTTAGCAGGAGCCAGTGATGAACGCTGCAAACGGTCGAATTTTAGGATTACTCGTTGCTGCCTTCTATGCGCTCCTGACGCTGCTCCCCGATAGCAATACACAGGTTGTCTCCTGGCCATGGGTATTTGTCTGGCAGGTGGGGTTGGTCTGTCCCGTCCTGTGGCTTCTGGGATCAATGGGGAAGGCAGAGGTGGTTCGATCGCCATTCCTGGGCAACAGGCTAGATGGATGCGTCTGCTTTGGCGTGGTGGGCTTGCTCCTCTCCACTGGGTTCGCAGAATTTCCCGCCCAAGCCCGTTGGTACGCCTGGGTTGTCCTCTGTTTCGTGGCGGCGTTGTATGCTTTGAGTTATTCCCTGGCAAATGCTGAAGACCGTCAACGCCTTTTGGTGGGACAGGGCTACTTGAGTGTGGCGTTTATTCTCGTCAGCCTGGGAATTTGGCTGATTCAGATTTTACGACCAGAGTTATCCCATCTTCAAACCCTGCGATCGTTGGGTAGCGCTACCACCTTAGATTGGACACTGGTGCGAAACTGGGCCCCGATCGGCCATGCCAACTATGTCGCTGGCTACTTAGTGCTGGGATTGCCGCTGTTGGTGGCGCTGAGTGTGGTGCAAACCGGCTGGCGGCGGGGACTCTGGGCAATCGGGGTGGGGCTAGGCTTAGTGGATGTGTACCTGACTGGCTCTAGGGGAGGCTGGTTCGGATTATTGGTGGCGGGGGGACTGGCGATCGGACTCCTGCTCCTCCGCAGTTCCCTCCCGCGCTACAAGTTAGTCATCGCTAGTGGTGGACTCATGGCAGGCTTACTGCTTCTGGGGTTCACCAATGCTCGGCTGCGTAATTTAGTGGGGGCGATCGTCTCAGGACAAGGAGGCGACTCTGCCTACCGGGTCATCGCAGCGGTTGCGGGCGGCCGCATGGGCAGCCAACATTCCCTGGTGGGGGCAGGTCTGGGAAGCGTCCCCCTCCTCTACCAGAAATACCGTCCAACCTGGGCGGGGCGCGAGACGGAATGGCTCTATCAATTGCACAGCACCCCTGTCCAACTTTGGGCCGAACTGGGGGTGTGGGGGATTGTTACCATTGTTGGCACAGGTGGACTGCTACTTTATCTAAGCTGGAAATGGGCCCGCACTGTCTCCCCCACACCAGAATCCTCTCCCCTCCTCACTTGGAGCCTGCTAATTGGACTGCTCAGCTACGGCGCTGTCAGCATTACCGACTATCAACTAGACAACGTTTGCATCAGCGGTACGATCGTGGTTTTCCTAGTGGTTTTGGCCGCAGAATTTCGGGTCTTGAACTCCGTAACTCTGAAAAAAAATCTTGACCCCAGCCTTCCCCAATTGGGACCAGGTAAGCTCTCAACTAAAAATCTCCTGAGATTCCTGGGTGCAGGGTTTCTGGTCGCTGTCATGCTCTGGCTTGCGCCCATTCACCAAGCCTGGAGTCTCTCCAATCGGGGATTCGCAGCCCTGAGTCGGCAAGATGCGGCAACGGGCACCCAACGCTTGAGTCAGTCCCATCAACTCGCCCCTTGGGAACCCTACTATCCTTATCAGTTGGGGTGGTACTGGGGGAATTTGAGTTTACAAACTAGCGATCGAACTCAGCAACAACAGTTTGCAGCGCAGGGAATTGAGTGGCTACAAAAAGGCATCAAAGCGTCTCCCTACAACGAATTTGGTTACACCAATCTAGGCTGGCTTTTGCTCAATCGTGACCCCAAAGCCGCAACTCAGGCATTTTTGCGATCGGCAGCCTTGATCCCTGCTAAACGAGGCGTGTTCTACGGGTTGGGACTGAGTTTGTTAGCCCAAGGTCGCACAGACTTAGCAATAGCAGCGCTAACCCTAGAAACCCTCCGCGATCCCCTACTGGTTACCAGTCCCGCGTGGCGATCGGCTGGACTCCAACCTATCTACCCGAAAATTCTATCCAAAATGGCGGAGCGCTATACGGCATTGCTGCAATCAGTTCCCCCAGGCTCATTCAACCGTTACTTGCATCAGTTGCGGGGCGCGCTGTTCTGGTGGCAAGGCAATTTGAACGCTGCCCAAGCAGATTGGGCGCTCTACGGCAATCCCCTTAGCCAAAGCGTGTTGCACCTGACTCCTGCCTCTGTCCCGCCATCCTCTCCCGCCTCAGCCGGGGAACTGACGATCGCTGCCTGGCTCAAACCAACTCAGCGAGAAAGCCTCCTCACCCAAGCCTGGATTGCTGCCACCCGTGATGCACCCCCAGCGGGGTTGATTTCAGCTCTGGTGGAGGGAATGGGGCGATCGTCCACCTTCGATCAGTGGGTGAAGCAAAATGCTGCCACTCGCCAATATCGACGCGAACGCGGGGGATTCGGAGTCATTAGCCGTCACATCGACGGCCCTGCTCCGGTAGACTTTCTCAGCGTGCTAGAAAACGTCCCGATGACCTACTTTTTTGATGCGATTTTCCATTCTCCGTCCTACGCTCCTGACTTAGACACCGCTCTCCAACCAGAGCGCGATCGGCTTTTAGCATTGATTCAAGGTAACTACTCAGCCTACCCTCACCCTAAATCCCTCTCCCCAGGGAGAGGGACTTCAATCCGGCTCCCCTTCTCCCAGTGGGAGAAGGGGCTGGGGGATGAGGGCAAGCTCGACATTGAGTTAGCAGCCTGAGTAGTTACGATTCAAGCTAATCTATGACGTTGACCCTAGAAAGACATTCTGATTTTTTCCTGGAAGGGAATGATCGTCGATTTTGGAGAGTGGGTAACCTAGAAACAAATTAAGGTCTCAGTCCAAACAAATTTAGCCTCATGACTAGTTCAAAACATTACACTGAAGAGCGTCTCCAGAAAACCAAGCAGACGCAACGCCTCTTCGTTCTCATTTCAGCCGCCGGATTTTTTGGCATGAGTCTATTCACCATTGCCAAAGTCCTGAACCCGACGCTCCCACCCCGACAAGAAGCTCCGATCGCACCGCTCACGTCTCCTCTGTCCACTCCCAAACCCCAGCCCACACAATCTAAAGCAGCCCAATTGAAGGCAGAGTTACAGGCTCAGGAAAAAGGCTACGAATCCATCTTGAAAACCGAACCCAGCAACCAGTTCGCCCTAGAAGCTCTGGCAAAGGTGCGCTTTCAATTGAACAATGCGTCCGGAGCGACTAAGCTGCTGGAAACCTTGGTCACACTGCACCCCGATCGCCAAGACTATAAAACTGCCCTGTCCCGTGCCAAAGCTAAGGCGACTAGTGATCAAAAGTAGTTCCCCACCCTTCTTATGTTCCTCTTCCTTCCTCTCATCGTCTGGATATTTTTATGGCTAATCCTAAGTAGATCTACAACATGTTGGCGTAGCTCTGTGCTGGCAACCAGCCTGGTCTGGGGAGTTTCCTTAACTCTAATCACGGAAACATTGAGCAGTTTTAGATGGCTGACTTTTACTGGATTAATAGCAAGTTGGGGCATCATTACGATCGCTTTAGCCTACAGTTACGTTCGCGTTCGTAAACCCAATCCGTCTTTAAATTTCCAGCAATTTATTGATACTCATCTTAAGCAAAATGCCTCTCCCTTTATCATTGGATGTCTGAGCAGCATTGGCTTTATTGTGTTCATGGTGGGGCTAATTGCGATCGTTGCACCTCCCAACAACTCGGATTCTATGACCTATCATCTACCCCGGGTTATGCACTGGATACAAAACCGGAGTGTTAACCACTACCCCACCAGCATTTTGCGCCAACTTTATCAAAGTCCGTGGACAGAGTTCGCCATTTTACATGCACAAATCTTAAGTGGAGGCGATCGTTTTGCCAATTTAGTGCAGTGGTTCAGCATGATTGGCAGCATCATTGGAGTTTCCTTAATTGCTAAGCAACTAGGTGCAGATTTGCGGGGTCAAGTATTAGCGGCCCTACTTTGTGCCACTCTTCCTATGGGAATTTTACAAGGCTCTAATACTAAGAATGATTATGTCTTGTCTTTCTGGCTAGTTTGCCTGGTGCATTACTTAATTTCAATGGATAAAAGCAAGATAAAGCCTAGTAATCTTTTGGGTTTTAGTCTTAGTTTAGGACTTGCTTTCTTGACTAAAGGAATGGCTTATATCTATGTGATTCCGTTCTTAATTTGGGCATTCATAGTTTGTGTAAGGCAAAGGCGATCGGCTGCCTGGAAACTGGCTCTTGCTGGCATCGGAATTGCTATTGGCATCAACTTAGGACACTATCTACGCAACATTGATTTATTTGGTTCCCCGCTCTCCACAGGTGGAGAAAAGTATACGAACGACAGTTTGAACCTTCCAGTATTTATTTCAAATTTAACTCGAAATATTAGTTTGCATCTCATTATTCCCTTCAATGTATCCGCCAACTCTGTTCTTAGCTATGTTGTCGATCTGATACATCAGGCAATTGGTATCGATCCCAGTGATCCACGAATTACGTGGGTAAACACCAAATTTAGTATTCCGGCGTTGGCAAACCAACAAAATGATGAGGATTTTGCAGGGAATCCACTACATTTCGTGCTGGGAATTATCACAACGATCGGTTTCCTAACTCGAAAATACTGGAGGACAGATCGATTTTTAGTGAGCTACTTGGCTGCTAATATCGGTGCCTTTCTCCTATTCTGCTTGGTACTTAAATGGCAACCTTGGCACAGCCGTTTACATCTACCCTTATTTGTTTTATTCACTGCATTCAGTGGAACGACTTTATCTAAGTTAATCAACACTAAGGTTTCCACTTATTTGGCAATTATATTAGTTCAACTAGCATTACTATGGGTCTTTTTCAACCAATCCCGCCCTTTGATAGCCAGTAGAAATATTTTTAATAGCGATCGTATCGACTTGTATTTTCATAACCAAGCGAACGTTGTGAGCGTGAGTACTAAAATTGTGAACTCGATTACATCTAGGAATTGCCTAAATGTTGGCTTGGTAATAGGTGAAAATACTGGAGAATACCTCCTTTGGGTACTCTTTCAAGCTTCTCAGCATCGGACTCGATTAGAACATGTTAATGTTCCTAACGTTTCATCCTTGAAATCTCAAATCGCTCCTTTTCGGGATTTCGATCCTTGCTTCACATTAACAATAAAATGAACACCGTTATATGTCCTACTTTTGTAAAGTATGCACGTAAGCCCACGCTATGAAGCCATACAGCATTTTTACATCGCATTTGTCTAAAAACTGCTCTGCCAATGAAATTAAAGATGATCAAACTTTGAACCCTATGACTTTGCCATCTTCCACGAACACATTTTCAATAAAAAGTGCATTTTTTTACTGTTGTTCTGGCAATGCTGAAAAACAAGCACCTTACCACCATCCCCTTGTTTGCCTCGCAGAGGGATTCAGAGCACTGGGGATTCCATTTTATGCCAACGTTAATTATTGGCGACTCACACCCGATGCAGACGCCTATCTATTTCAACATGACCCTGATGTCACCCCAGATGATTGCTCAGTTGTAATTCTTGATCACGATTGGTTTACTCAGAAAAACCCAATTCCTGAGAATTTGTTTCATTCCCAGCGGCAATACATCACGGTCTATATGGATCATGGGGATGGTGTCCTAACCATCTCGTGGAGACCAGAATTTAGAAAGTTTGACTTTATTTTTCGCGCTCATTTCAACAGCGGTTTATATTACCCTGACAACATGCTTCCTTGGGCATTTGGGCTGTCCGATCGCATGTTGCAAGAAGTAACCCATCCCCAAGCGTTTACGGCTAGACGACGCGCCCTCCTAATTAACTTCAGGAATGTTGTCGATCATCCATTACGACAGATTGTTGCAGATAACTTCCTGCTCTACATCGATAAAATCCTGCCTCTGGACTACACCGTTGAAGGGTTTAAGCACACTCTCTCTGACTATCACGCGCTCCAATGGCAACAAACGGGTCATCGCCACTACCCTGACTACTTCAAGCGCCTCCAATCTACAGTTGCCTCTGCCTGTTTTGGCGGCTATCTCCAAATTCAAAAACAGACGGGTGAACTCATCGTGCCGTGGTGGGATAGCTGGCGGTTGTGGGAATCACTGTCAGCGGGCTGTGTGCCATTTCATGTTGATCTACAGCAGTACGGCGCTGTCTTGCCGGAAATGCCTCAAAATTGGCAACACTACATCGGGATCGATTTGGACAATTTTGAGAAAGTGGGCGATCGTATCCTGCAAGAGCCAGACTTACTCCCACGGATTTCTGAAGCAGGGCGGGCATGGGCGATCGAACACTACAGCCCCGTTCCCACGGCGCACCGATTTTTATCTACGCTTCAGGCAGGTCAGGCGGCTACCTTCTCTACCAGCAACTTTACAACTCATATTCCCTCAGATCAGCCCGACTCCCAGCCCGCTGCGTTCTCTCCTATATCTGCCCAAGCTACAGCTACAGAGCGTGAGAAAACTCAACCGACGATCGTTATTGACGCAGTATTTTTTCAACTCTACAAAACTGGCATTGCTCGTGTTTGGTTTGCATTACTACAGGAGTGGGCTAAAACTAGCTTTGCTCCCCATGTGGTCGTGCTAGATCGGGCTGGAACAGCCCCCCATGTCCCTGGGCTGCACTATTCTTTTGTACCTCGCTATGACTACAACACCATAGAAGCCGATCGGCAGATGGTGCAAGATATCTGCGATGAAGTGGGTGCCGATTTATTTATCTCCACCTACTACACCAGTGCCTTAGCCACACCTTCAGCATTCATGGCCTATGACATGATTCCAGAAGTATTGGGAGACCTCGATCGTCCCATGTGGCAGGACAAACACTATGCCATTCGTCATGCCTGCGCTTGGCTGTCTATTTCGGCTAGCACCGCCCGTGACTTAGTTAAATTCTTTCCAGAGGTGCCCCTAGAGGCGATTACTGTCGCTTACTGTGGAATCGACAGCACGTTTACCCCCGCTCGCGCCGATGCCGTTCAGCGATTTAAGGCAAAGTACGGAATCTCTAAGCCTTATTTCATGCTGTCGGGCGGCAGAAATGGACATAAAAATGGGATGTTGTTTTTCAAGGCCTTTTCGCAATTGGTGAACCGACAAGGATTTGACATTGTTTGCACAGGTTCTATGACCCAGCTAGAAGCTGAGTTCCGCGCCTATACAACTGGTACCACGGTACATCTACTGCACCTGAATGATCAGGAACTTAGAGCCGCTTATAGTGGAGCCGTGGCATTAGTCTATCCCTCCCTTTACGAAGGATTTGGCTTGCCGATCGCTGAAGCCATGTCCTGCGGTTGTCCCGTCATCACCTGTGCCAATAGCTCCATTCCCGAAGTTGCAGGAGAAGCCGTGATGTATGTCGATAGCCACAACGTCTTCATGATGGTCAATGCCCTGTGCGATGTGCAGAAGCCCGAAGTGCGCTACCCCTTGGTTGCAGCAGGGCTGGAGCAAGCTCGGAACTTCTCCTGGGCAAAGATGGCAGCAGAGGTACAAACAGCCTTAGTCAAGGCCACACTTTTACCCTTAGATCTAAGTGAAACCAATCTCATTCTTTTTCCCGACTGGTTCCAGCCTGAAGCAGCCCTGTTTCAAGAGTTGACAGAGGTGCTACAAACCCTGGCTGAACTGCCAGAATGCGGTCAAATAACCCTCCTCATCGACATCAATGGCATGACTGAAGAAGACGTAAGCTTATTTCTCTCCAGTGTCACTATGAACTTGATGCTGGAGGTAGAGGTAGATCTTACGATCGGCCCCAAAATTTCTTTCCTAGAAACCCTCGGCGACTTGCAGTGGGACGTATTGCTGCCTCAGCTTAGAGCCAAACTCAGCCTCCAAAACGAGCAGCAGCATTCCCCAGATCAGCTAAGAGTCAACAACCTACCCCATTTAAACTTGGCAGAGTTCATAGCTCTACGTTAGGGTACATCCCAGTTTTGCAACCGCCCGATCCACCCTCACCGTTCGGCTGAGCGCTCACGTCGAAGCCTAAATCCCTTTCCTAGGGAGAGGGATTTTGAATTCCGGCTCCCTTCTCCTTAGGGAGAAGGGTTGGGGATGTAGCTTGCTTCCCGAAGGGTGGGCGGATCGTAGATCTGCAAAGGTGATATGCACTCCTACGTTAAAACCTGTTTAAAAGACTCCTACTCCTCTCCCTGCATCTTTGTAGTGAAGTCTGGTTCCTCCCTTACAACAACGCCCACATCTGCTCATAGGCCTGCTCCTCTCCCTGCATCTTTGTAGTGAAGTCTGGTTCCTCCCTTACAACAACGCCCACATCTGCTCATAGGCCTGCTCCATGTCACGGGTGAAGGCAGCCGCATTCCAAAGCGGTGAAGTACGGCGAGACAACCGCAGCTTCCAGGTAATTTGCTCTCGTAGGGCAGAATCTGTGCCCAGCCGAATCCCCCAGTTTATATACTCCTCAGCAGTATAAGCAATCCCTTCAGTCACTCCAGCATTCATCATCATGCCGTAGCTGTTGCGACTGGAAAAGTGTTGTCCAACGCGGGTCACGAGGGGAATGCCCATCCAAAGTGTCTCTAAGGTTGTCGTTGCACCGTTGTAGGGATAGGTATCCAAGACAATATCCGCGATCGACAAATTGGCTCGATGAGTTGCTTCTGAGGCACTCTCACTCAGAAATCGCAAACGACTGGGATCTACTCCTTCTTCTTCAGCCGCTTGCTTAAAAGCGGTTTTAATCCGCTCCTCATCGGCACCCCCTTTAATTAAAAAATAGCTATTGGGAACCGCTTGCAAAATTTGCATTTGATGCCGGGTTGTCTCTGGATGGCGCTTTTGACCCTTTTGGGAACTGAGGTAAATAATACTCTCGTCAGGAATGTCTAAGTGGCTGCGCCGCAATGTGGGCACATCCACTTCAAACCCATCTACGGCAATGTAGGTATGGGGCAACCGCCAAACTTTTTCGGCGTAGTGGGCTTCAGCAGTGTCGGGCAACACGTAGGGATCGGCGAGGAAGTAGTCGATCGCAGGTAGCCCGGACCCATCCCACCCCAACCACGTTGCCTGAATCGGAGCCGGTTTGAGAGCCATCGCTTCGCAGGTTGTATCCAAGCTAATGCTATCTAAATCAACCAAGATATCAATCTGGTCTTGATATACGGCTTCAGCCGCTTCAATCCCATCAATCCCTAAAAAGTTGGCTTGGGTGGACTGACTAACAAACCAACGCTGGCTGAAGGGTGCATCGGATGGTGAGTTGATGAAATAGGTATAGACATCGAACCGATCGCGATCGTGGTGCTGAAATAGCCAGCGCGCCAACCAACCCACAGAATGCCGTCTAAGGCAACCAGAGATGTAGCCAATTTTTAGCTTCTTACTGCTATTGCACTTTGCCAGCTTTGCCTCAGCCGATCGGTGGGCAAATTTCTCTACATGTTCCTTGGCATAGACCTGAATATTGTCTTGGCATAATTTAGCAATTTGATTATGAAACCATCGATTGCCCGCTAAATCATCCCGTAAGTAAGGTAAGAAAAACGTGGTCGTAAACAAGGAGAGAGTCTGTCCTTGGTCTAGGGAAAGGGGGTGCTGCTCTACCAAGGCTTTGAGAATATCAAGGTGCTCCTCTAAAAGGGTGTAAGCCTCCTGGGAAGAACCACCTGCCACAACTAAGGCCTTGAGCATCAAGAAGCCACCATAAGCTTTACCAGGTAAGGTCTGCACCAGTGAGTAGTACTTTTTGGCTACGGCGATCGATTCCTCGTACCGATCGCTGCGTTGGTAAAACGTAACCAAATGCCCCAATGCTCCCAAATCCTCTGGCTCCAGTTGCAGGCAAAGTTCTGCTAAATGTGTACCAAAGTGATAGTAGTTACCCCGGTAGGCTTGCTTAATTGCTACCGTCATCAACTCATACACAAAATCAGATTTTAGATCTGAGGCATGTTTGAGTGTAGCTTCAGCAAACTCCAAGGTTAGAGGGGTTCTGGGAGCATACTCCAATAGCTCTTGCAAGGTTTGTAAGAGGAGTGCTGGCTCGACAACTCCTGTCTCTGACGATCGCAGGAGGGGCGTGATTTCTAGAGATTCCAACTCCTCCTCGCTAAGAGTATCTAGCTTTATGGAGAGTTGCATAATTTTCAGGAGATTGTCCACCCGTTCTGGCACCACCTCTCGCAGATGTCGCCGAATTGCCCAGGCAAGCTGAATATCAGCGATCGTCTCCCGCCGTTCTGCCTCAGTTTCTAATACCTTGACTAACTCAGCCGCCCACTCTTCAACATCCTCTAGTTCAGCCTCAGACATCGCCAGCAACCAAGTTGTCTGTGCCTCTGCCTCTTGCCCCTGAAGCAATAGGCACAAGCCAACGTACCAGTAGTTGGAAGGGTCGGTGGGGTCACTGGCGATCGTCTGCTCATACAATGCCGCAGCCTTCTCATAGTTGCCCTCAATGAAACATTGATAAGCCTCTTCTTGCTTGCTCTCAGACTGGATCATAAGCCTCAGTTCATTGTTTAGTGAAACTATCTGTAGGGGAGTGATGGAGTGATGGAGTTACTGGGGTTTGATGAGCCAGGTGGAGGGATTAATCAGCATATTCACTAGTTTGCCGATAATGTTGTCATAGCTTTTGTAAAGCTCTCTGCCCAGTTCTGTATCCAGATAACCGCACTTAACAGCGAACTCAAGCCAAATTTGAGTTTCTACTGCCTCAGCTTCACAGTCTGACAATTTAGCCACAAATGCTGCTCGGTAGCGACGTTTGCGCCATGCCTATCCCAAATTGGCACAGACCGAACGTGACGATCGCCGAATTTGATCAGTCAACGAATACCGTTCCTCAATTGGAAAACGTTTCGACAATTCAAAGACCTGCATCGCCGCATCGAACGCTAACTGATAAACCTCCAAATCCCGATGCACCTTTGCGATCACACTCCCCTACTCCTACCTGTTCTACACAAAGCGATGGACAAACTCATAGGTCAAATCAACTCGTCCCTTACGTAGCATCGCTGGGTCTAATCGTTCAGTGGTGTTGCAGGTCATTAGTACCAGCAGTTTTTGCGCCATCTGACTCCCTTCCTCATCAATAATGCTTTGATAAAGAGTGCCATCTAGCAGACTCAGGATATGTTCTGTTTTATTGTTCCCCTGAGCGGCAGCACTAGCACGGTCTTGGGCCAGATTATCCGCTTCATTGATAATCAAACAAATGCGCTCTAAATAAGGGGGGGGCACAAAGTTTTCCACCGCATCGTGGTCAAGGATGAAGATGATGTAGCGTAGGGGCACCAAGATTTCCTTGGCTACAGCTTGGGCCCAAGCTGTTTTTCCCGTACCAGGCGCGCCATGCACCAAGACAGCCAGTTGATTTTGGCTCAGGATGGTTTGCTCTACCCTATCTGTGAACGTTTGAATATCAGCGGGGAACGATCGCAACCCATATTGGCTATTCACCTGTCCCACTCGGCTTTGATATCCACTCAACATAATTGCCAAGTTGTATGTTGCCTTACTAACTAAGGGAGCCATATCCTTGGCAATCAAGGTGTAGCGCCGCCGCCCCCGCCCAGAGTTATTAATTTGTAGCCAAATTCGCTGTTCTGACCAGAAGGCAAAAACGGTGCCGATCGTCTCAATTCTGTCCCAGCCTACGAAGCGATCGACGGGATAAGTAAAGTGGCGCTCTTGGAAGTGTTGATTAATGACATCAGGACGGCCCAACAACTCCAACACCTTGAGAATGGTGATTTCTTGCAGCCGATTCAGGACGTAATCAATGGGAATGCTGTTCCGACTGACCATCTGCACGATCGGCGTTTCAGAACTCAAAACGTCCTTGTAGCGATAATCTGGAGTCGGTGGTTTGGGCGTGATGTAATCCCAATATTCATCCAACTCATAGCGAGTATTCTCTGAAAACGCATTGAAGAAGTTAGCCACCCAGCTATATTCGTTGCGTCCGGTGGCATCCGCCACGTCACTGGCCACATCTAGGGTCTTCTGCACCAATTCCCAAGGGTCGTTTGAGACGAGGTGCCAGAGAAACCCCGCATCAAATTGGCGATATAGGGGTCGCCACCCTGCCTTGAGCAGGTTTTGATCCTGAGTATCGCTGTGGTCAGGACCATCGTCGTAGTCCCCGTAAAATCTTGATCCCATGCCTTTAGTCTCGCAAGCCAGAGCAGAATCGACAACTGTTGAAGCCAAGAATTAATCCTCACTGTCTGCTCCAACACTTGACATCTGCTTTGTAAGTTAATTTAACACCCACTTAGAAGATTCAGCGTCAACGCAGATTCTAGATGGGTCACTCCAAGCAAGGCTACTTAGAAAAATTAGGTGTTTTTCTATACTCTGCACGTCCCCTATGTAAAACCAGGAATGCTCGCATAAATGCTCACATGAAGCGGCTGAAACTAGACGTTCACAATTTCATGGGATTTGTGGTGATGTATTCTTTGGGATGGGTACTCTTATTAAGGGTTCTGTCTGTGACGAATTCCTTAATAAGAGGACATTGGCAATTTGCCCTTCAACTTGCAGGTCAATTTTATTGATGAAGCAAATTCTCTACTGAGAAGGATGGATTCAAGCTTTTAGGAATCTCTTGATTTCCAGAAAACTTGATACTTTCTCTCTAAATAAAGGCTGTCTGATGCCCTTTGGAAACACGGAACCTGCTGTAAAACCTTACATTTGAAGGATAAGAAACATGATTCAGAATTTGCTCCGTAAGACGATCGCAGTTTCAATGTTGGTACTGCCCATGGTTGCTCTGACTGCCAAGAATGTGTTGGCTGAAGACTTGGAGTTCTTACTCAAAAACCAAAGTGGGGCCACGCTTGTTGAGTTTTACGTAGAAGTCTCCAGCGATTCTAGTTGGGGAGAAAACCTTCTCACCACCGAAGTTGAATCAGGAGAATCAGGAACTGTGCTTATCGCCGATGGTCAGAAAACGTGTACTTACGACATTTTGGGCGTGTTCTCCGATGGCAGCAAAGCTGAAGACTACGAGCTCGATCTTTGTAAACTAGGCTCTTATACCTACAAGTAAGGTAGCAATGCAATTGTAATAATGTGGGGGTGCTTCTATGGAGGTGCCCCCATTTTTTCTGGTATTACCGGGTAATGAGTCCGATCGGTTCTACCCAGGTTCTTCTAGTGCAGGAATTAAAAACTTAGGTGCCAGGGTAAGTTGCCGATCAGCCACTAGCTGATGATTTTGGTGCTGCAATGGTACTTGGTAATGAATATCCGATCGTAATATCTCCCACTGCTGAGAATCCAGCTTGTCGAGCAAAGCAATTTCCAAGTCATCCTGTCCTGTTGAATGATCTTGCCAAAGCAGATTCATTAGCACCTGGCACAGAGCGAGATCGGCATCCTCATTAGAAATCGCTGTCGTGTCTATCAGCAGGGTCATTTGATGTTTATTGGGATGGGCCATGAGCGATCGAATCACCTCTGTCAACTCTGGCAAAAGCAAATCTTCTGGCTGTAACCAATCCGGAAATACAATTAAATTAATTTCTCTCAGTGGTAAAGATAAATCATCTTCTACAATTTCCGAGTCATCGTCGTGCCCTAGCTGAAGCGGTAGAGGCAATTGAAAGGGTTGATAGCTTTGGAGTGATAGGGGCGACCAAATGGGCACGCCCGCTGAGCCAGGCGGTGGGAATTGAACATTTTCCTTGGTGCCCTCTGGTGGCTCCACTTCAAAGGCAAGATAACTACTGCGATATCCAGTGCGATAGGCAACGGTCGGAAGTCCGGTGTGGGCATGGCTGAGGTGCCAGGCTTTAATGTTTTCCCAAAATACTCGATCGCCCGCTAAGCCATATTGCCGCTCCATCAAATACCAAATTGCTGTGATGCCAAAAGCAGGGCGGGTGATGAAAAAGCAACTGGTGTCAACATGAGTCACGCCATCGCAAGCTCCAGAAACTCCCAGTAGAGAGCCATCCAAGTGGTGCAAGGTGCAGGTGCAGGTGCAGATGGCGGCATTGGTTGCGTGATGGAGTGCGACTAGCGATTCCAAATGGCGGGGCTGATACCAGTTGTCTGCATCCAAGTAGGCGATCGCATCGAACCCCTGGGAAATGGCAGACACAGAGCCGATCGCCCGTCCCACATTCCCCGCATCGGCATGGGGTTGGGGAAGCTGGATGAGTTGCATCGTTTCCCCTCTGGGTTGCATTGGTGAAGGGTCTCCATCACTGACCAGAATGTGTGTACAGGGAACTGTCTGAGCCTGAACGCTAGCGATACACTGCTCTAGCCAAGGAATAGGAGTTTTATAGAAGGGTGTGATCACAGCGATCTTCATGGTGGCGAACTTCAGGGAAGGAAATGACTCATAACCTTCAATCATTATGAACTGCTAACCTTGGTCTCCCTGCATCGAAGTCGTGTTATTTCCACCGGACTGCCAGCTTCAGGTTTGTTACCGTGAAAGGAGCAATTACAATACCCATACCCTGGCTATGAACCGCACGATCGTTTGGTTTCGTCGGGATTTACGCATCACAGACCACGAACCGCTCGATCGGGCTGCTCGTCGCGGCGCAGTGATTCCCGTTTTTGTCTTCGATCGCGCCCTGTTGCACCACCCAGAGACCGCAGCAGCTAGGGTGGGGTTTATGCTGGATTGCCTCAAATCCCTCGATCGCGACCTGCGGGAGCGGGGCGGACGCTTAATTTTGCGCTTTGGTGACCCAGTGCAAGTGTTGCCCCAACTGGTGCGGGAAACCGGGGCTGAGGGCATCTACGCCTACACCGATTGCGAACGTATCTACGGGCGGGTGAGGGATGGGCGACTCAATCAGGTCTTGTCCCAAGAGCAGCTTAAGATTCGCTGGTTTGAACCCGCAGCCAGCACCTCGGCTCTCATCCCCTATCCCCAATACCGAACTCTGTGGTATCGGGATATGGAAGCTGATTTGGTGCCTGCCCCTCAACAAATTTGCGTCCCTGACGATGTGATCGGTGAAGCGTTGCCTGATTTGGCGGATCTGGGGCACGGGAACGATCGCAAACCCATTCCCCCCGGTGGCACCCAAGCAGCCCGTCAGTTACTCGATGAGTTTTTGGCAGAAAAAACCGAGCGGTACTACTGGCAGTTGTCTTACCCCAGTGCCGAAGTGACCACGGGCTTAAGTCCTCACCTCAAGTTTGGGGCAATTTCTACCCGCGAATGCTATCAAATTGTGCAGCAACTGAAACGATCGCCCGACCTGCGCGTTCAACGCACCCGAAAACAACTGGTTTCGCGCCTGCGGTGGGGCAACGGCTTTACTCAACGCTTTCGCTACCTGCCCCAACTGGAACTCCGATCGCTTTACACCGTATTTGATGAGGAAGGCTGGAGCTTTGATGAATCCCTCTATCAAGCCTGGCAATATGGACAAACCGGCTTTCCCATCATTGATGCATCTGCCCGCTGCTTACTCGAAACGGGGGGATGGCAAGCCTTGAACTTCCGCAGTCGAGCCATCTATGCCAGCTTTTTGAGTAACTTGCTGGGGATCGATTGGCGCTACGGAGCCTTGCATTTTATGCGGCATTTAATTGATGGCGATTGCCCGATCGACCATTATCAGTGGGCCATGCAATCGGGGGTAACCCACTGTATCGATAAAACCTGGACACGCATCTACAATCCAGGGCAGCAGGCTGTCGATCGCTGCGATCCAGAGGGCATTTTTATCAAGCGCTGGGTACCAGAATTGGCGCACTTACCAGCAGAACAGTTAGGACAACCGCCCCCAGTCAAAGGCTATCCGGCTCCGATTTTGGACTACAAACAGGCCCGCAAGCGTCGAGTGCAACAATTGGAGCGGCAGCGCCAGTTATTCCTGCAACAGGAAAATGTAGTCCCCTACTTGGCTCGATTGCCCGAAATTTTGGTGCCCTTTGGGGCCGATCGCTACTCCAGCGAGGTCAGTTGGGCCCAGGAACCTATAGCCGATTTGTTTCCCCTTGCCCTAGACCTAGACGCACTGGATCTGGAGCAAGCCCACGCCCTTCGCACTTGGTTTGTTGCCCACGTCGCCATCAAACCCCACCAAGGCAGAAAAAGTAACAAGGGCCGATCGCGCCTTCCTCAGCCTCCCTCTCAGACCGAGCAGTTAAGCTTATTGCTCTAAAAAACAACTCGATAAACGTTGATTAAGGAATTTTTAGAAAAATACACCCAACCAATGTGCCAAGATATGGATCTTGTAGAGTTGAAGCTTACCCTCCAAGCTCCAAGAAACAAAATTTGAACCTCAATGCAAAGCACACGCTACACGCACATCCTTGAGAAATCTCGCACTGATTTTTTTTCCGCGCCTAAGCCTTCGTTACTGTTTACTATTCAGCGATAACTGTTTACTGTTGACACATAATCGAATCAACGTCATTTAGTAACTACTCAGCCTACCCTCACCCTAAATCTCTCTCCCTGGGGAGAGGGACTTCAATCCGGCTCCCCTTCTCCCAGTGGGAGAAGGGGCTGGGGGATGAGGGCAAGCTCGACATTGAGCTAGCAGCCTGAGTAGTTACGTCATTTATTCATCAGCATCTCTAAATCAATGGGGTATCTATGTTTCTGGAAGAAGCTCCTAGCGAAAAATATAGGCTCGTTACAAGAAGTGATTTTGACGGCTTGGTCTGCGCCTTTCTCCTCAAGCAGCTAGAACTCATCAACGAAATTAAATTCGTCCATCCCAAAGATATGCAGGATGGCAAGATTGAGGTCAGCACCCAGGACATCACCACCAACGTGCCCTATGTCAAAGGAGTTGGGTTAGCCTTTGACCACCACGCCAGTGAAAGCATTCGGAACCAAGAGGTCCAAGACGAGAACTATATTCTTGACCCGAAAGCACCCTCTACAGCAAGGGTCGTTTACAACTACTACGGCGCAGAAGAAGCCTTTCCCTTTGTCTCTGGGGAGATGATGGCAGCGGTTGATAAGTCAGACTCGGCTCAGTTTACGATCGAAGAAGTGCTATACCCCCAGGATTGGGTGTTGTTGAGCTTTCTGATGGATGCCAGAACGGGGTTGGGCAGGTTCAAGGACTTTCGCATCTCCAATTACGAGTTGATGATGCAGTTAATTCACAACCTTCAGAGCTACACGATCGGGGAACTTCTGAGCCTCCCCGATGTCAAAGACCGCGTCGAGCTTTATTTCCAGCAAGAAGATTTATTCAAAAAGCAAGTGCGGCGTTGTGCCACGGTTCACTATAACCTCGTCGTTTTAGACTTAAGGCAGGAAGAGGTGATCCATGCAGGAAACCGCTTCATTATTTATGCACTGTACCCAGAATGTAATATTTCCATCCATGTGCTGCCGGGTCGGCAAAATTTAAACACGGTGTTTGCGATCGGCAAATCCATCTTCGATCGCAGTTCCAAAACTAATGTGGGAGAGCTAGCCTTGAAATATGGCGGGGGTGGGCACATTGCTGCTGGCACCTGTCAGGTTGACGACGATAAAGCAGCGATCGTGCTACAAGAACTAATCGATCAGATTAATGCTGATGGTTAGAGGAGTTTTTCGATCGGGACAGCTTTGTAGGTTGGGTTGAGGCACGAAACCCAACATCCGCATGAGCTACGCTTCGCTTTTCTGGTATGCCGGAACGGCTTTACCCATCTACGAAAATAATATTCTCCCCACCCGCTCCATTCAGACTTCCTGAAGCAGCCCACGAAGCTCCTGGGGGAATGATAAAATAATGTATCATCACAATTCCGATCGGATTACCGGATTTTATACCCTCAATGGTCAACCTTACTTCCCGCCCAACTAACGCCTCTGAAGCCGATCGCCCCACCCCCCGCAAACCCTCCAAGGTAGAAGGACTGAAGGAATCCAGTCACTTTCTGCGGGAACCTGTAGCCTCAGAATTATTGCAAGACACCACCCACTTCTCAGAAGATGCGGTGCAAATTCTGAAATTTCATGGCTCCTACCAGCAGGACAATCGGGACAACCGCGCCAAAGGACAGGAAAAGGACTATCAGATGATGCTGCGAACCCGCAGCCCTGGCGGGTTTGTGCCGCCCCAACTTTATCTCGCCCTCGATCGCTTGGCGGATACCTATGGCAATGGCACCCTGCGCGCCACAACTCGTCAAGGATTCCAGATTCATGGTGTGCTGAAACGCAACCTCAAAGAAGTCTTCAGCACCATTCTCAAAAACCTGGGATCAACTCTGGGCGCGTGTGGCGACCTCAACCGGAACGTCATGGCTCCGCCTGCTCCCTACAAAAATCGCCCAGAGTACCTTTTGGCTCAGGAATATGCCAACAACATCGCAGACTTGCTGACCCCGCAAACGGGAGCTTACTACGAAATTTGGCTAGATGGCGAAAAGGTGATTACGGCTGAGGAAAACCCAGAAGTCGTCGCAGCACGGCAACGCAATGGCAATGGGACGATCGCCCCTAACTCTGAGGAGCCAATTTATGGCACTCACTACATGCCCCGCAAGTTTAAGTGCTGCGTGACAGTGCCAGGGGATAACTCCGTTGACCTGTATTCCCAGGATCTGACCTTGGTGGTGATGATGGACGATCGCCACGAGTTGCAGGGCTTCAATGTGTTCGCGGGGGGCGGCTTGGGACGCACTCACAACAAGGAAGAAACCTTCGCTCGCCTTGCTGACCCGATCGCTTATGTGGACAAAGCGGAGGTCTATGACCTGATTAAGGCGATTGTTGCCACCCAACGGGATTACGGCGATCGGAGCGATCGTCGCCACGCTCGGATGAAATACCTGATTCACGATTGGGGTGTGGATAAATTCCGCAGCATGGTCGAGGGCTACTTTGGCAAGCCATTGGAACCGTTTCGCCCCTTACCAGAGTTTCAATACCTGGATTTTCTGGGCTGGAATGACCAGGGAGACGGCAAGCTATTCTTAGGGATTTCGATCGACAATGGCCGGGTCAAGGATGAAGGGACATTTCTGCTCAAGACGGCTCTGAAGGAAATTATCCAAGGGCTTTCCCTACCGATGCTCCTAACTCCAAATCAGAACGTAATCCTGTACGAAATTGATCCGTCCCATAAGTCTAAAATTGAGCAAATTTTACAGCGCTGCGGGGTGCAATCAGAAACGCAAATTGACCCGCTGACGCGCTATGCGATGGCTTGCCCCGCGCTCCCCACCTGTGGCTTGGCGATTACTGAATCTGAGCGGATTATTCCCAGTTTTATCGATCGCATCCGTGCCCTACTGAACAAACTGGACTTGCCAGAGGAAACCTTTGTGATTCGGATGACAGGATGTCCCAATGGGTGCGCCCGTCCTTACCTGGCAGAATTGGGCTTTGTGGGCAGCGCGCCCGACAGCTACCAGCTTTGGCTCGGTGGCTCCCCCCACCAAACTCGCCTAGCAGCACCCTACCTGGAAAAGCTGCACACTGACGCGATCGAAGCTGAGTTGGAGCCGATTTTCGTTTACTTCAAACAGTCGCGCCAGCCTGCCGAAAGCTTTGGTGACTTCTGCGGTCGGGTGGGTTTAGAAGCCCTTCGCACCTTTGCCCTCACCTACAGCCCCGCTGCTCCTGCCCTTACCAATGTTGCGGTGGAAGCAGCGAATGAAGTGGTTAATGCTGAGGTGGTCGTGACTGACCCCGTAACTGGGAAGGTGCGGAAGCGGATTAGCGTCTCTGCTGCCCTCTACGATCGCCTCCAGCAGGTCGCCATCCAGCAGGGCAAGAAAACGACTCAGTTAACCGCGGAAATCCTGCAAGCGTACTTGAACGAAGTCTCAAATTCCCAGTCATGCCTTACATTTCCCTCCGTGGCGTTGAACATTATTACGAATGGCTGACGACAGCAGGCACCGTCCCAACCGGAAAGCCTGCGATCGTCTTCCTGCATGGGTGGGCCGGCTCAGCCCGCTATTGGGAAAGCACAGCCCAAGCGCTGAGCAATCGGTTCGATTGTTTGCTCTACGATATGCGCGGGTTTGGCCGATCGCGCCTGCCTCTGTTGCCGACCCCTGAAACGGCTGCCCTCACCTATGACTTGGAAACCTACGCCGATGATCTGGCTGAACTGCTACAGGCACTAGGTTTAGAGCGCGTGATTTTGAATGCCCATTCCACGGGAGCGTCGATCGCCAAACTCTTCAATACCTACAAATTTGCCGACTACAAAGAACACGTCATCGAGCTATTGCAGCGGGTCTGCACGGTCAGCGTCAAAACCATGGAGATCATCCAACAAATGCCCGATACCGTTGAGCATCAGTCTTTAGATTAGGAGGGACTTTATGGCATTTAGCGACTACAAAAGCCTTGAGCAAGTACAGCAAGAATTTAAAATCAGGTATCAAGAGGAAGATTTTGTACCTCAATTGTGGGCTAAACTCCCTACTTTTTTCTGCGAAGAATTTGACTTTAATTTAACGGTAATGGATGCTTTCTCATCCGAAGCGGCTCGATGTGAACTGGTGATTTTTCCAGTCATCAGAGAAATCTATAAGCGTTATGCGGATAAAGCCGCACTCTGGGTACAAAAGTCATTTTCAGTTGATGGAATACTCAGTGGTACACCAGATTATATGGTCTCCCGCAAATCTCATTTGGGGAAAACGATTTTGGAATCTCCCCTCGTGCTAATAGTTGAAGCAAAGCGCAATGACTTTGAACAAGGGTGGGGGCAGTGCCTTGCCGAGCTAGTTGCAGCCGATCGCCTCAATTCCCAGGCTTGCCCTGTTTACGGCATTGTTACTGATGGCAAACTATGGGAATTTGGACGGTTACACAATCAGGTTTTCACAAAAAATTCAGCGAGTTACACCATCACTGATTTAGAAAAATTATTTTGTGTGCTTAACGGGTTATTTGATCTAGCAACTCAAGATTTAAAGGTTGAAATTGCACCATGACACAAACACTTGAACAACGCACCTATACCTGCGAAGAATACCTGGAATTTGAAGTGGCTTCAGGGGAACGCCATGAATATGTGAATGGAGAAATTAGGCTGATGACCGGAGGAACACCTGACCATAACGATATTGCCAGTAATCTTTTGGTTGCCCTCAAACTGCAAATCAAAGGTAAGCCCTACCGAATATTCGTGACCGATCAACGCCTGTGGATTCCCGATCGCAATCGTTATACCTATCCCGACATCATGGTTGTTGAAAAACCTCTACAGCTTCAAACAGGGCGCACTGACACCGTGATCAACCCCTGCTTTATTGCTGAAGTGCTATCTAAATCAACCCAAGATTATGACCACGGCGAAAAATTCTCTGCTTATCGTACTATTGACAGCTTCCGCGAATATCTCCTCATCGATCAGTACAGCATCCGCATAGAACACTACATCAAGACTGCTGCTAATCAATGGCTGCTATCAGAATATGATGATCCGAATATCACATTGTCCTTGAATGCGTTTGAAGCTCAAATCGAAATCGTCACTCTCTATGAAAATATTGACATTGATGCAGTATAAAACAGTGAGGGCGATTCTCTGCGAGACGATAAAACCGAACGCGGCGGCATAACAAATCGTTGGCGTAGCCTCTCCGAAGGAGTTTGGAGCCGATCGCCGAGAGGCTATCTGTGAGAATCAGAAGTTATCGGCAGCGGCTCATTTCAATCGTTAGCCTAACAGTGAAATGTCCGTATAACTTGACTGTTTCAGCAGAGGTTGGGTTAGCAGAAATGGTGGCTTTGTTGTTTAATTCCAAAAAGTGGGGGACGATCGTCTCCAGCAGGTCGCCATCCAGCAGGGCAAGAAAACGACTCAGTTAACCGCGAAAATCCTGCAAGTGTACTTGAACGAAGTCTCAAATTCCCAGTAATGCCTTACATTCCCCTCCGTGGCGTTGAACATTATTACGAATGGCTGACGACAGCAGGCACTGTCCCAACAGGGAAGCCTGCGATCGTCTTCCTGCATGGGTGGGCCGGCTCAGCCCGCTATTGGGAAAGCACAGCCCAGGCGTTGAGCGATCGGTTCGATTGTTTGCTCTACGACATGCGCGGGTTTGGCCGATCGCGCCTGCCCCTGTTGCCCACCTCTGAAACCGCCGCCCTCACCTATGACTTGGAAACCTACGCCGATGATCTGGCTGAACTGCTACAGGCACTAGGTTTAGAGCGCGTGATTTTGAATGCCCATTCCACGGGAGCGTCGATCGCCACTCTGTTTCTCAACCGTTATGCTGCGAAGGTCGATCGGGCCATTCTCACCTGTAGCGGCATCTTTGAATACGACGAAAAAGCCTTTACCGCCTTTCACAAATTCGGGGGCTACGTGGTGCAATTTCGGCCGCCCTGGCTAGCCCGCATTCCCTACATGAGCCGCCTGTTCATGGCTCGGTTTCTGCATCGCCCCCTCCCTGATGCAGTTAGCACGGCTTTTTTGGAAGATTTCCTCATGGCAGACTACGATGCCGCTTTAGGGACAATTTTTACGGCAGTGAGCAAAAAAGCGGCTGAAGAAATGCCGGGAGAATTTTCCCGGTTAACGGTGCCCACGTTGCTCGTTTGTGGGCAATACGACCAAATTATTCCCTTTGCAATGGGACAAAAGGCTGCCGCTCTCAGCGATAAGGTGCAATTCGTTGGAATGCCAAACACAGGACATTTTCCGATGCTGGAAGACTCTGAAAGCTACCTTCGCTATGTGCGAGAGTTTTTGCAAGTTGGGTAAGTTTATGGGTAGGGCTAATTAATTCTTGTTCCTGGCTTAGTCTACGCCTACGATCGGTGATGTTTTCCAACGGTGATTCTGCACCACGGTATGCACCTGCCACTGAGCATTGGCTCTGGCGTAATCCAGCCGATAGTGCCCCCCCCGGCTCTCGGTGCGAAAATGGGCGCTTCTCAGAATCAGATAGCCAATTTCTAATAAATTCCGCACTTCACCCCAAACTCGGAGCAGTTGGTTTGCATTGGGTGTAGGTAAATCGATCGCCGCTCCAGGTTGCAAATCCCGAAACGCCTGACTTAAGGGAAGCGCATCAAATTCCTGTTGCCACAATTTAACCTGGTCAATCGCTTCCAACAGGCTCTGGGTATCCCGACAGATGCCCACACCCTGCCACATCAAACGGGGCAACTCCCGACGCATTGATTCCAGCGGAGTCACCTGCTCTGACCAGTCCTGGAGCAAATCCTGGGTTTTGGGTGGTGGTAAGTGACTCGGTTCCGACTCCGGGATGGATAGGGATGCTAACTGGCCGCCAAATACAAGGCATTCCAACAGGGAATTACTGGCCAGACGATTCGCCCCATGCACCCCCGTGCTAGCTGTTTCCCCCACGGCATAAAGCCTCGGAATCGAGGTCAGGCTAGTTAAATCTGTAACCACACCCCCCATCCAATAGTGAGCCGCCGGAGCCACCGGAATGGGGTCTTGGAAAACATCCACCCCCCACTTTTGACAGACTTGAATGATATTGGGAAATCGATGGTGAATCGTGGCAACGGGAATGGGGCGGAGGTCGAGCCAGACATGGGCGATCGTTGGGTCAGCTTCTGTCCGCTGTAAATGGCTAAAAATAGCCCGGCTGACCACATCTCGGGGAGCCAATTCTCCATCGGGATGGTAGTCAAAGGTGAATCTGTGCCCTGCCTTATCCACCAAATGCGCTCCCTCTCCCCGCACCGCTTCACTAATCAAAAACCGAGGCGCACCATCCTTCGTAAGCGCTGTGGGATGAAATTGCATAAATTCTAAGTCCCGTAATTTGGCCCCCGATCGACTAGCGATCGCCACCCCATCTCCCGTACTCAAGGTCGGGTTAGTCGTCTGAGCAAACACCTGTCCGCCCCCACCCGTCGCCAAAATCACCGCATCAGCCTTGACCCAAATAAGCTGAGACTCATAGACCAAGCTCACGCCCTGACAGTCCCCAGTCTCCCCATTGAGCCATAGGTCAAAGACAAACGTCTGGGGCAGGATCTGGATGTTAGGGCGAGTCAACACCTGAGCCGTGAGGATGCTGACAATTGCGTGTCCCGTTGTATCAGCGGCATGGAGAACGCGACGGCGAGAGTGGGCAGCTTCCAAGGTCAACGCCAGATCCCCGGCTTCCCGATCGAAGGCAACGCCCATCTCAATCAGCGATCGCACACACTGGGGAGCCTGCTCCACCAAAAACTTCACAGCATCCCAGTCACAAAGTCCTGCCCCCGCCCGCAGCGTGTCTTCAATGTGGAGGGCATCAGAGTCATCCGGGGCAGTGACAGCGGCAATGCCCCCTTGGGCCCAGTCACTCGCTGAGAGGGAAACCGTGTCTTTTGTGACGACGACGACCCGTAGCGAAGCGGGTAGACAAAGCGCGGTATACAGTCCAGCCGCTCCCGCACCCACAATTATCACATCGATCGGTTGTGAGAAATCGAATGCAGGAGGATTGATACTGAGCGAGTCCGATCGTAAATTCAAATCAGTAATACTCCCTGCGAAAAACATTGAAGCTGCGCTAATCTCTACACCCTTGGGTCTCTGTCGTCAGTCCAGCCATCTCCCCTTGGCTCACCTTAGGAATTGGAATTACATAGCCTGCAATTTTCTGTAGGTTAGGTTGAGCCTTCCGTAACTTGCTTCCCGTAGGGTAACCCAATGCCTAGAGATATTGAGGGGTGCATCTCACTTTTGCAGATCTCCGATCCGCCCACCCTTCGGGAAGCAAGCTACATCCCCAACCCTTCTCCCTAGGAAGAAGGGAGCCGGAATTCAAAGTCCCTCTCCCTAGGGAGAGGGATTTAGGGTGAGGGTGGATCGGGCGGTTACAAAACTGGGATACACCCGATATTGAGTTGCATTCTTCAACTAACCTACACAGGTTATTGAATCCATGCTCCTTAGGAGGTTTCTGAGAAAGATATTACCGCTGTAGGGGCGTTCGCGTAGCGTGTACTTTGCACTTAGCATCCGGCAGATAAGCCCTTGAATTGACCAGAAGGTCATTGCCCGGATGCTTCGCCCTTCCGGTGCCTGGCATAACCTTTTCTGGAAATCTCCTTAGTGTTTGGCTTACTCTAATCTGGTTTACTTTAGAAGCAAAGCGCCTTAAAAAAAGCGCCCTAAAAAACAAAGATAAGCAACCTGGGCTGCTTATCTTTGTAAATTAGACCTTTAAGCACAACGATCGGCAGAGGGGGAGCAACTAACGGTAAATGCCATTGTTAAACCGATCGCCGCCTTCCACCAACGCATCTTCTGCATCAGAAACCGTAAACTTGTCAAAATTAGCCTTCAGCGTTTCCTTTTGTCGTTCACTTAGCCCAGCAATGTTCAATACATCCTCAACTTTTTCATAGGGCGCATTTTTCACAACCACCTTAGCCAACGTGGGATACATCCCAGAGTATTGCAAGAAAGCCCGCACATTGGTGTTGTTCAAGTCAATTTTCTTACCAAATTCCGTGCCCAGCTTATCATCCATAACATTACGCGGGGCTGCTTCCACCTCGGCTGCCAGGATAGAAGAGAACACGCCAGGAGATAGGACTCCAGCCGTTGCCGATCGGGGCAACTCTACCCAGCCCATGCAACCCATGACCAAACTGACTAGCACTAACAAGCGAACACAGAACTTCATTGCCAATTCCTCTCTATGACCCAATTTATAATTCAACGATGAGATTTGTCACCTCACTGCTTAGGTTTACTCCAAGCGTTCACTCTCGTCACTGCTGGAGTTATGGTTTACCAAGGCTAAGTTTGAAAGCTGATTTTTAAGAGTAAAAAATAGAATCAAAATCAATGCTGCTAAAAGATGATCAAATCCAAACATCATCCAAACCTATCCCCACAGTGAGCATCACAAATGCCTGAAATCTAGGTTAGCGTACAGTGTACCCAGAGAGGCTAAGGATTTACGCTTTCAGTGACTTCCAGCTAGATAATAGGTTTGTTCTAGACGTTTTTCGCGCTAAACGTCATCTAAATTAACGGGGTCAAAATTAACAGGTCAAATTTGGCCAAGCTGCCCTAACCCATGACCTTACCCACTTTACGCTGCAAAAAAGCGTCCAAAGCGGGGAACGAGGCGGCGTAGGTTAGGGTTGGCATCTCGTACCCTTTGAGATGCACTGTATATTCCTTGAATAAATCAGCATCAATACCCAGCGTAGATAGGTACTCGTAGGTTGTTTCACCCACCGCAAGATCAGTTCCAATTTGTTTGGTTGAGGTTTCCAGGCGAAACGCAGCATTGACGGTATCACCCAAAGCCGTATAGTCAGGCCGATCGCCACTTCCGGTATTTCCCACCATCGCATAGCCCGTATTGATGCCTGCCCCGATTCGCAGCGGAAAGGGCAGCGGATATTGATTGTACAAATCACTTGTCATGTGCTGAAGCGCATTGAGAGCTTGGCAAATCTGGAGCATTTCATGATTGCTCACACCTTGGGGGCCATGAATCCAAACTGCCATGACCGCATCGCCAATGTACTTATCCACCCAGCTACCGTACTCTCGAATAATTTTTCCAGCGTGGCGAAACCACGTTCCAATCAACTCGGAGAGCAGTTTTTCATCTAGTTGCTGCGTCAACACAGTGAAGTTGCGAATATCAACGACTAAAACAGAAATTAATCGTCGGACATGCAAAATAGCCGTCGCCGTAAATTCTTTTGACATATCCATAGAGATTTCTTCTTGTTGCTGCCTACTAGGACAGAAGAAGTCAAGCTCGGTCTGTCCAAAGGTCAGTGCATCCGCATTGCGTAGCGTCACAGGAATGCTCACCCGTCGCCCATTGACAAACGACCCATTCCGGCTACCCAAATCAATCAGATAGTACTCACCCGTTTCCATGAATTGCAACATGGCGTGGTTGCGGGAAATCCAGCGATCGGAAAGCACAAAATTATTCTCGTCACCTCGCCCGATCGTCCAACAGTTGGTGCCGCTTAGGGGAAGATAACGATTACCTTCTTCGGTTCTCAATACAAGATGTGGTGTGGATTGAAAATTCACTATGACCTAAAACAAGGATAGCTCTTCCCTTATGATGTATCCTGACGCTGCCTACTACATTTATAGGCGACACATCCCTTAATCTCCTAATTTATGTTGCCCGACTCAGGAACTGTTCAAAACTACTTATTACGTCACCTAGAAGCTTACCCTCAAAGTAAGGAAACACGATAAAACCAGAGGAATAGCTCAAGGGGTGAACTATTTATCACAGTTAGCCAACCGCATTTCGTTGAATTGGGTAGACAGTTCAGTCTGCGATCGTTTTGTGAGCAACCTTACCTAATTCACTTCTTACAACAGTGTAGAGCTTTGGCAGCAGACTTGGTTTGCACCCACAAAGTCTGGTAAGTTTGCAGACATTTTTCTCCCGTAGCTACGCCGATCGTGCCATTCACAAACTATTACTATTCACAAACATTTCCTAAGTGTCCCGGATCTAACTGGCTCACATCCAGAGAGATTTCTGAGAAATAACATACTTCTGTAGGGGCGTTCGCGTAGCGCGTGCTTTGCACTTAGCATCCGGCAGATAGAGCCTTAAATCGACTAGAAGGTCATTGCCCGGATACTTCGCCCTTCCTGTGCCTGGTATAAACTTTCCCAGAAATCTCCTAAATGCAGTCTCGGACTATGCAGCGGCCGCAGCAGCTAACCAAAACAGTCCATCAACGAGAATCGTGCTTAAAACTGCGCCGCCACAAGCCCACCAATGAAGACGGGGAGAGCGGAGAGATACAAAACCTGTAGCACCCAGAACAGTAGCGAGGACTGTAATCCATCCCAGTCCCCAAAACGTATGGACTTGAGCAATCGCACTTTGAAAAATGGGCATGGTCAATTCTGGCTCCACCTGCATAATTTGCCGCCAGTGTGGAATTAAATCTACCAAGTAAAAATACAAATCTGTGACTGCTGTGCCGAAGAGAGACCCAAAGTAAAAAAAGCTTCCAACCTTACCCCAGCTTCGCGTCATCGTCCAAAGAGCAAAGGGTAATCCGATCGCCTCGATCGGGAGGTGCAACAACGGTTCCCCACGAAACCAACCCCAGTAGATAGCGCCAGCCAGCCAACTCCACGCAAATCCTAATAGCAAATCCCCCCACAGCCGTGTAGCGGGACGAAAAAGCAGCGCAACTCCTAGCCAAACCCAAACTCCTGTCACCGCTACGCTCAATGCGGGGAGAAAGCGCACCAGCGGGGCTTCCACAAAAACAGGAACTGAAACCAGAAACACAGATGCTGCTAAAACTGACCACGCTCGACCCCGATCGATCCGTTGCCACAGCGGAGCGGGCATCTCTCCAGCTAAGGCAGTAGCAGTAGTAACAGGGTCAGCAGGCACTTGCGAAATCAATGGGTTATTAAACAAGGTATTGTTAAGCAATGTTTCTAAGATTCGTTACCTAAGTTTACCTTAAATGAGATTAACTTAGGTTGGCTTGAGGTACAAATATGCCCCTAGGGGGTATGCCAGTTATTCTAGCAGATCCCCCCTAGGGGCATAAATTTATAGAGTTTAGAGCGATCGAACGAGGAGCTAGACTTGGGGAATAAGGGTGTAAAAGTCTCTCAGGTCAGGCATTACAACAAATACGTTCCCAAATCCAGACAACTATCCTCTTAGCTCATTGAGACCTGCGGCTCTGTTGTACCTCCAGGCGAAGGTTGCCCGATGTATTCAAAATTCTCATCAGAATTCCACGGGCCGCGCTGATCTTCCTTACCATTGGACGACAAATTGAAGTACAGGTTAACCGTTTCATCGGGCTTGACATTTCCAAAGAAAGGCTCGTCAAGCTTGCCCAAGGAGTCTAGGGCCTTCATGAACATCTTGGTATGGGAAATCTCGCGAGTTAGCAAGTGAATTAAAGTCTGCTTAGTTCCGGCATCAGTCGCCAAGTTGATTAAAGCTTCGTAGGTTTGCCGAGCGCCTGCTTCGGCAGCAAGGTTCGCTCTTAAGTCACGCACCACATCGCCTCCCTCGTTCAAGTAGCTAGCAGTCCAAGCGCTCCCTTGACTGTCTAGGAAATGGGGCCCCAGACCACGTACGGCAAACAAGGAACTCTTGTAAGCTTCTGTTTGGTCCACATTTTTGGTGTGAGCCTCGATCATTTTGCCCACCATCTCCAAGTGGCCAAATTCTTCGATCGCAATGTCTTGTAGCATGTCCTTAATCCCAGCGTTTTCGACATGGAAGGACTGTACCCAATATTGCAGAGCAGCCGTCAGTTCCCCTGTTGCTCCTCCAAATTGTTCTAGCAGTAGCTGTCCGAAGCGGGGATCGGGGTTGCCAACATTGACGGGTTGAATCGTTTCTTTTTTATGAAAAAACATAGTTCTCCTTTGTTTTCCTTCTGCAAAATTTCGTTTAAAAGCACTTCAGTGGGGCTGAAAGTACTTTATTAACTTCAGAATCTTAAATCCCAAACTTCAGTAAAGCGTGATCCTAGCGAAGGAGCTATAGAGTAGACGTGTTCTACCCAAAGCATCATCCTTCCTTAATGCTGATGCTAGTCCCACATAGAAATAGCTGAGAGCCGCAGAAGTACGCCTTAGCCCTTTAGAATTAGTAGGAACTGCTTGAGATTTAAGCGCACTATGACGGCTAAAGTTGAAGTTTATACGTGGGCAAGTTGCCCCTTCTGCATTAGAGCTAAGGCGTTATTGGCTCAGAAGCACGCTGACTTCATTGAGTACAGTATTGATGGCGATGAGGCGGCACGGGCTAAGATGGCACAACGGGCTAATGGGCGACGATCGGTGCCCCAAATCTTTATTAACGATGAGCATATTGGCGGCTGTGACGATATTTACAGCCTCAACGCTCAAGGCAAACTAGATGCCCTGTTGTCATGAAACTTGCCTTCATCATTGATCCCATTGAATACCTCAACCCCGGACACGACACGAGTGTGGCGCTCATGGAATCGGCTCAAGCGTTAGGACATGAGGTTTGGGTCACGCAATCCAACCAATTGAGTGTGGTGGAAGGAAAAGCATGGGCAACCTTAGCCCCTGTGACACTGAAACCAGTGCAGCGTGTGGAAGGTCGCTGGGTTGCGGCTGAATCTTGGTATGAAGTGGGCGATCGGCTTTTGTGTCTTCTAGAACAGATGGATGCAGTGTTTATGCGTACCGATCCTCCTGTAACAGTACCGTACCTTTACGCCACCTATGTTCTGGACTACATCGATTCCACCAAAACATTGGTGATCAATGCTCCTAAAGGCTTGAGAACTGCCAATGAAAAAATGTATGCCCTCCAATTTACCCAGGCTATCCCAGAGACGATCGTCAGTCAGGATAAGCAGGTCATCCGGCAGTTTGTAGAAGCAAAGGGAGCAGCAGTTCTAAAACCCTTGGGAGGCAAGGCGGGCGAAGGCATTTTATTCATGGAATCGAGCGATCGAAACTTCAATTCCATCGTGGAAATCAGCACTCACCAGGGTAAAGTTCCCGTCATGGTGCAAAACTATTTGCCCGCTGCAAAAGAAGGCGATAAGCGAATTATCTTACTCAATGGAGAGCCGATCGGTGCAGTGAATCGGATTCCCACAGGCAAAGAGTTTCGCGGCAACATGGCAGTGGGCGGCAGAGTTGCTTCAACGCAAATCACTCAGCGAGAATACGAAATCTGTGCCCAACTAGCCCCCACCTTACAACGTGACGGACTAATTTTTGTCGGCATTGATATCATTGGTGGCTATCTTACCGAAGTCAACGTCACCAGCCCTACAGGAATCAGGGAAATCGATCTGCTAGATGATGTGTGCTTAGGCAACCAAGTTATGGAGTGGGTAGCAAAAACAGTTGCAGGCAGCACTACTGTTGCTTAATCCATTCAATCAGGAGCTTCAAAGTAATTGCCTCAATAAGGGGCTTAAGCCCCTTGTCTGCCTAAACTAGTTCTACATTCCTCATGGGCTAAGGCTGCAATTGAGAAACAGCGGCGGCAATTTTAGGTCGTAATGCTTCAACATAGTGAGTCCAACCGATGACGATCGCCTGCTTGTGAGTCAAGGTTTCCAGTTCGATCGCCTCAGGAGTGAACTGAATGGGTTCGCCTGCCAAATCGCAACAGACTAGTCCTGCCGCCCTCGCAAGGGCTAACGGGCCAGTCGTGTCCCACAGCTTAACTCGCCCATTCAAATACACATACAGTCCTGCCTTACCCAAAACCACATCCATCACCTTTAAGCCAAAACTACCCAACGAGTAAAACTGGGCATCGGGAATAGCTTGAGCAATCACCGCTCCAAAATTAATTTGATCGCGATGTCCAATCAGAATCGGGCAAAACTCCTTGGAAGGGGCGGCTGGCTCCACTGCAGGCATTCCGGTTCGCCTCCCTCCCTCACCTGGAACAGTCCCCAACTTGCTCCTCCGTAATACATCCGATCGGGTACAGGAGCATAAACCCACCCAGCGATCGGTTGTTCCCGCTGCAAAAGTCCCACCATCACTGCATATTCTGCTTTCCCATGGATAAATGCCTCTGTGCCGTCCAAGGGATCAATCATCCACAAACGACCATAATCGCCTTGAAAGCCAGTTCTTGAGGCTATATTTTCTTCACTAATCACTCCACCATCAGGAAACAGGGACGTGAGTGCGATCGTTACAGCAAATTGCCATCAGACGTGCCACAGAAGAGAATGTTATAAACCAGTGCCAGACTCGGTTATACGATCTATTCTTGTGGTGGGTTTGATCGAAAATCACTGTAATTGCTGATCCAAGTAGAGACCAATACTTGTCATATAGTCATTTGGGCCCTTCTCAAAAACCTGGAATTCCTCTGCTGCCATTCGTTCTGCCTGCTGCCCACAACCACGGATTAGGTGCCGAATGGCTTGATCTTGAGGTTTAACAAATAATTCATCAAGCGATCTTCGCCAAAAACAACATAAAAAACGGGCTAACCCATCAAGGCTAGCCCGTAACGTCAGAAACAGACAAAGATACTACTTCTGTAGTACCAACTTCACGTTGGCGTTCTGTAAGCCAGGGCGCTTAACTTCTGCCAAGGTCTTGTTCACTGCGTACTTCTGGTTGATTGAGTTGATCAACTCAGTCTGGTTGTGCTTTTTGGCAACGCCCCAAAGGTCAGCAATCAGGTCAAAGGAACCATCGGCATTGCGAGACCAACCGAGATCGTATTCGCCTTCGAGAATGGCAACAATGTCAGAACGAACGCGCTGACCGTTGTAACCACGAACATCAGCATCAACCTTAGTGGAGATGCCTAGGTCACGGAGAGATGCTTTCAGAATTTCAGCATCAGTGATCTTGGTACGCAGAGTGCTAAAGTGAGACATTCGGATATCCTCCTGTAGAGTTTTCAGAGAAACGACAACGTTCGATTGACTATACGTGGTCAGCACTTATCATCCAGTGTGGGACTAGGTGGTAAGGCTTTGTTATCAAACTGCTAGCAATAGCAATATGCTAGCCTTTCCTTCTGTTGGGAGCAGAAGTGAAAGTCTGTTAGAACTCCAGCCGCTGATATTCAGCAGTGGAGGCGGCGGCAGGTCTGGCTCGCTGTCTAGCCCAATCTCTCAGGGCTGTTACCTGCTCACTCATAGTTTTAGATAGGGGCATTGTTGCCTTGATTGCGGCAATAATGTCTAGCTGCGTAAACTCTCGATCTTGGGCGAACGCCTCATACATTGCAGCGATGAGAGCTTGCTCAATTTCCGCTCCCGAGAACCCTTCACAAATACCAGTTAACTGATCGAGATCAAATCGCTCAATATCTGGACGACGCTTAGAAAGATGAATTTTGAAAATTTCCTTCCGCTCTTCAGGAATCGGCAGATCCACAAAAAACATTTCATCGAAACGACCCTTTCGCAAGAATTCACTGGGTAGCCGCTCAACTCGGTTGGCGGTCGCCATCACAAACACAGGTGATGTTTTTTCCTGCATCCAGGTTAGAAAAGAACCGAAGATCCGGCTGGATGTTCCGCCATCAGAGTCAGATGACCCGCCACTGCCAGCAAACGCCTTATCAATTTCATCGATAAATAAAATGGTGGGAGAGATGGATTCAGCCGTTTTCAGTGCATTGCGGAGATTCGCCTCAGAGCGCCCAACCATAGAGCCATCGTAGACCCTGCCCATATCTAGGCGCAGCAGGGGCAATCCCCACAGACGGGAGGTGGTCTTTGCAATGAGGGACTTCCCACAGCCTGGAACACCCAGAATCAACATCCCCTTAGGCTGGGGTAATCCGTATTCTCTAGCTCTTTCAGTGAAAGCATTGGAGCGTTGCTTTAACCAGCGCTTGAGTTCTTCCAAACCACCGATTGAGTCAATGGTTTCATCCTCTTCAATGTATTCCAAGATGCCATTGCGACGAATTAGCTGCTTCTTCTCAGAGAGCACGATGTCAACTTCTGCTTCCGTCAGTCGTCCAGCCGTAACTTGGGCTTTACGATAGACTTTTTCGGCTTCATCCTTCGTCAATCCCAAAGCTGCTTTGAGCAATTTCTCCCGCATTTCGGTTGTAATGCGACGATTGCGGGTTTGCTCTAATTGATTGGAGAGAACTTGATTGAGTTCAGCAATATCAGGTAAAGGATAGTCCAGCATCACGACTTCCTTCTCTAGTTCGATGGGGACATCTTGAACTGGAGACATGAGGATAATCGTTTTTTGAGTGCCTTTGAAGCTGGCGATCGCGTCCCGCAGCCAACGCACAACTGGAGCAGAATAAAACGGATGGAGGTCTTTGAAAACAAAAATACTGGGTTCTCGCTGACGAATCACCCACTCGATTGCAGCTTCTGGAGAAATTGTGTTGTGTTGAGTAGGAGGGTTGCCCTGCTGAGCCGGATTACGAGCTTGACCGTACTCGATAATTCCGTGGGTTACGGTCCAGACAAACACTCGCTGCTGCGGTTTCATCTGCGCTACCTGAGCGATTGCCTGCTCAGTTCGTTCCTCCTCAGAAGTCACAAGATAAATCAGAGGATACTGAGCCTGGATTAGGATGCTTAGCTCTTCTTGCATGATCATCGATCCAATAGAGACGGCACGGATAACTCAGATGAAACCACTTGCGCGACGGGATAGAAAAATCCTGTCTTTATGCTTTTCAAAAGTTGTTCAACCTTTGCAAGCTGCTCAACTAATGAAACTTACTTATTAGCAGGGTACTAACTCTGCTTCGCCCTGACCATCAGAATCAGAACTAACCTCCCTTACCTGCTTAGTTAAGAGACTTTCTTCAACCCCAACTAGAACCCCTAGCTGACCACTTAACGGCACCATCTCACCATCACGTACTACAAGGGAAGTTGCACATTCTGGACAGGTATGAACCTGATGTGTGTGACCGTTAAGTAACTCAATTCCATCTACCAAATCTGGATTAGCTAAATAAAATACGAGCGCTCGCTCAACAAAAGACGACATAGGTTCCGCATCAATGGCAGCCTGAATCTTAAGCTGACGGTGAAGCCCCGTTGAAAGATACAGTGTAACCTTCTGCTTATCTTGCATATAACTTCAAATTGTTTCACCCGGCATATGAACCTAAGATAGCGAGTCCTACCTCATGCTGTCAAGATGGTAAGCTGTCATGACAGCATTATTGTCACATTTGTTTACATTCGCAATTTGATGCACTGGACTTAGGGAGTTCGTCGCAACGTTTTAGGGCTTTAAGTTACAGCATTTGGAATTTAAGTTAATGATTCAGCAGAAATTCGAGCAGACTGAGTAAAATAACGAATACACATTATTGTATGATTTGCCTCTTACAGCGTGATTTACGCTATTCCAAGACTGAAGAATTAGAGAGATTAATTAGAGAGATTAACCTCCTAGCTTCTGAAAGTCTGATTACACAGATCGCTTAGCCGCTTGTTTAATTTAGAACCCTTGTGATTGAAAAAAAACCGAACCGAGATTTACCTCAAATTAACGAACGCATTCGCTTCCCTCAAATTCGGGTCATTGATGCCGATGGCGCTCAGCTTGGCATTATGACTCCGAGAGATGCTAGACAGATGGCAGAGGAGAAAGAACTGGATTTAGTGCTGGTGAGTGATAAAGCTGACCCACCTGTTTGCCGGATTATGGACTATGGCAAGTTCAAGTTTGAGCAGGAAAAGAAAGCCAGGGAAGCCAAAAAGAAGCAGCACACTTCTGATGTGAAGGAAGTGAAAATGCGCTACAAAATTGAGGAACACGACTATCAGGTGCGAATTCACCAGGCACAGCGCTTTCTGAAAGATGGCGATAAGGTGAAGGCAACGATTATGTTCCGAGGAAGGGAGATTCAACACGTTGACTTAGCGGAGACGTTGCTCAACCGCATGGCAACCGACCTTCAAGAAATCGGTGAGGTGCAGCAGGCTCCGAAGAAGGAAGGGCGCAATATGATGATGCTGATTGCGCCGAAGAAGTAGCTGAGAAATTTTTAACGGACTCTTTTTAGGGGCTGGCGTGAATTAGGCAACTATCCAAGACAATCTACCTCTTTACCAAAGTAAAATCCTCCGCTTAAACAAGCGGAGGATTTTACTTTGGTACTATTTGTGCTGAAATCCACTTGCTTTTTTATGAGGTGCAAACGAGGCGCTGATTGGCATTCCGCATTACTTTACCTTGGTTGCCGTTGAGTACGATCGGCATGAGGGTGCCATCGGTTTGTACGCTCACGAGTCGAGGGGACTCTAACATACACTCTCTAATTCGCTCTGCCCAGGTCGTGATTTGGCTTGTATATTCTGGTCTGGAGAGAGTTCGATCGCCGAGGGCTAAGGAGGCGAAGTTGTCTGTAATGGGATTGTCGGTTTGAATGGTGCGATCGGTTGCTACCAAGGTGCCGATCGGAAGCTTAAACCCACTGGGGAGTTGCAGGGTAGGGGGTTGCTTAATGGTGTTAATTTGCACGGTGGCAACGGGGGGATTGGGGAGCGTTGACACGTCTACTTGAGCTACTTCTAAGCTTTCAGAAGATGTGGAGGATGCAGCAGCTAAATGAGTTGGGGTGAGCGCAATCGTTGTGTCGTGACTAGACTCTGGTGGGGAAACTGCGGCGATCGGGTCGGGGGCGGCGAAACTGGTGGGCGCTGCAACCTCTGTGGATTCGGGTTGCGGCACAAGACCTGATGGCGGTACGGCGGCTTCAGCCTTGGGTGTGAGTCCCTGGAAGGCAACAGTACCCAAAGCACAAACCATAACAGCAGTTGAATGACGCATCAACATAACCCCCAATTAAGGTCAGAATTACCCATTGATACGGGGGGTTAGCATGGGATCAGGACAAAATTTTTTAGGTGATTGAATTGGCAGTAGGAGCGAATTAAAGGAGCGCCCAGATGTATGAAATTGGGAGTGCAGTCCGATTTCATGCATGTCAAGACATGGATGAATTGCGGCAAGGGTTAACGGTTCTTCAAGCGTCGGTGATGGCTGCTTTCAGGCTGCGGGAGAATTGAGCGATCGTCTGTAATCCTTGGTTTGGATGTCCTTCGGCTAAACGCTTGACGAAGGCACTGCCAACGATCACTGCATCTGCTCCCCATTCCATCACTTGTTTAGCCTGATCAGGATGAGCAATGCCAAAGCCAACCCCGATCGATTTATCGGTTAGTTCTCGTAGCTCTAGCAATAAATCCCTAACTCGTGTTTGTATCTGGGAACGCATTCCAGTTACACCGGTGACGCTCACCAAGTAAATGAAGCCTTGGGATTGTTGAACGATTTGCTGAATACGCTCTGTGGGGCTGGTGGGAGCAACGAGCAATATCACCTCAATCCCGATCGCTGCCGCGGGTTGCAATAGAGACTCTGCTTCTTCCAAAGGTAAATCCGGAACCACTAAGCCTGCTACGCCTGCATCTTTTATCTGCTTTAAAAAGGTTGAAATACCCCGGTTCAAGATCGGGTTGTAGTAAGTGAAGAGAATCAGGGGCGATCGGAGCCTTGGGGTTACGTCTTGTACCATTTCCAAGACCTGATCTAATCGCGTTCCTCGTTGCAAAGCGCGAGTTGCTGCTGCCTGAATGACGGGACCATCGGCGAGGGGATCAGAGTAAGGAACCCCTAACTCAATTAAATCTGCGCCATTTTGGTCTAAAACTTCTAGGGCTGCTGCTGTCGTTTGTAAGTCTGGGTCACCCGCAGTGATGAAGGGAATAAGGGCACATTGGGCCCGATCGCGCAGAGCAGTTAAGCAATCCGAAACAGCAATTATTCCCATGAAACCTCTAAATTAATGGGACTCATCTGCCTGAGTTCCCACGTTACTTCCTTGATTGCGATCGTGCTTCTCACTGGCAATCTCAGCTTTAATCCTAGCTAACTCATCTGGAGTTAGGGCTTCTAGGCGTTTCTGAAGCACCGCATCCTGATAGTTTTGCAACTGTTGAGCGTAGGTCATTTTATGGCTCAGAGCGCGAAGCAGGTAGGTAAGCAGCCACCCGATTAGTCCACTAACCAAAATAGCTTGAGTCCAGATCCCTGCTGTGGCGCTATCTAACCCAGTATTTTGCAATAGCCAATAGGCTATCCCTCCTGCGGCAAATATTCCCAACCCAACTCCAATGACATCAATCCGCCGCATTAGACCCTCATCCCAATCTCCAACTGCTTCAACATTCTAACGATCGCGGCTTCAATACCCTGTAAAACCAGGGCTTTGATTTTCCAGTTCGAGATTGGTCAAGGGCGAAGCATACCCTTGGGGAAGCAAGCTACGGACAAAGACTCTAGAACTCAACTAGGGCCGGTTGACGAATGCTAAGTGCAAAGCACACGCTATGCGAACGCCCCTATACGTAGACTGTTTCGTCCACGATTCTACGTGAGTTGACGTTTTTGGGGACGAAAGTTTAAGAACGGACTGAGGAGGAGCAGACCAGGGAAAAAGAAGAAGACAAAGAAGTACATGGAGGCCCGCTCAAACGAGGTGGCAACGTACCAACGGTTACGAAGATAAGTAAATAGCAGCAGGGGCACAACAACAAGATAGGCACCTGCCAACCCTAGATATAGACCAATCGTTAGTAAATCCATAAAACACCATGTTGAAATGTTGCAGGGACTAAATATCTACGGTGAAATCTCAGTCTTTCGTCAGTAGATATCGCTGTATTGTACTGGGTTTGAGGATTAACTCAGCAGTGATCATTCTAGGGGAAACATAGAAGCCAGTAGATACAAGGAGTTCAATGCGAGACGATCGCTGGGGCTTCGGGGTAATTTTGGGCAGGTTGCAAGGCGATCGGCTCATGGCTAGATTGCCGCAATGCCAGCGCTGGTACTGCGTCTCGCAGCCGGCTCGTCAGTTGTATTGTCTTGGCATCATAGACCTGGGTGAGCAATTTGGGGTAGAACCCAATGCCAATGATGGGAATGAGTAGGCAGGCAATGATAAACACTTCTCGGGGTTCGGCATCCACCAGCTTTTCGTGGGAGGTTAGTTCTTTGTTTTCTGGGCCGTAGAAGATTTCCCGTAGCATAGAGAGGAGATAGATCGGGGTGAGAATCACGCCGATCGCCGCCAGGATGACGACAATCACCTTAAAGGTCGGACTGTAGGCATCACTCGTTGAAAAGCCAACGAATACCATCAGTTCGGCGACAAAGCCACTCATGCCAGGAAGCGCCAGGGAAGCCAGGGAGCAGGCCGTAAACATGGAGAAAATTTTAGGCATTTGCTTCCCAACCCCGCCCATTTCATCCAGCATGAGCGTGTGGGTGCGATCGTAAGTTGCTCCTACTAGGAAGAACAGACTCGCCCCAATCAGTCCATGGGACACCATTTGCAACACAGCACCACTCAGACCCAGATCGGTGAAGGATGCAATGCCGATCAGGACAAAGCCCATGTGGGAAATCGACGAGTAGGCAATTTTGCGCTTGAGGCTTCGTTGAGCAAAGGATGTGAGAGCCGCATAGATGATATTAACGATGCCCAGAATGATTAAGACAGGTGCAAAGTAGGCATGGGCATCGGGAAGCATCTCTGCATTCATCCGAATCAGGGCATAGCCGCCCATTTTCAAGAGAATGCCCGCTAGGAGCATGTGAACCGGAGCCGTAGCCTCACCGTGGGCATCGGGAAGCCATGTGTGTAGAGGAATAATGGGAAGCTTGACTCCGTAGGCAATGAGAAACCCGGCATAAATCCATAATTGAAACGTGAGAGGAAAGTCTTTGGTGAGCAACGATCGCATATCAAACGTAATCGTGTCTCCATAAAACGCCATAGCCAACGCCGCAACCAGGATAAACAGTGAGCCGCCGGCTGTATACAGAATAAATTTAGTGGCTGCATAGAGGCGCTTCTTGCCGCCCCAAATAGACAGAAGTAAATAAACTGGGATCAGTTCCAGTTCCCACATCAGGAAGAACAGGAGCATGTCTTGGACAGCAAACACGCCGATTTGACCGCCGTACATTGCCAAAATCAAAAAGTAAAACAGCTTCGGCTTTAGAGTAACCGGCCACGCTGCCAAAATTGCCAAGGTTGTAATAAACCCCGTCAGAATAATGAGAGGCATCGACAAGCCATCTGCCCCTACTGACCATTTCAAATCAAGCTGAGGCACCCAGGCGTAGCTTTCAACCAATTGCATTCCTGGGTCAGCAAAATCGTATTGGGTGGTAAAGGCATAAACAATCAATGCGAAGTCTAATAAGCCAATGATCAAGGCATACCAACGAACGGTTTTCCCATCTTTGTCAGGAATGATGGGAATGAGCAGGGAGGCCACGATCGGGAACAGGATGATTGTAGTTAACCAAGGAAAATGATCAAGATTCATCTGAGTTGCTAGCCTTTATCAATTATTTGGTTACGATTATTTGGTTGCGTAAATATTATTTGAACGTGCGAGTATGCCGGATTACGAGAACCGCTGATCACGAATACAAAACTTTGAGTTTGAGATAGGAATTTATGGATAATTGCAAGGGATTGTAGCCCTTTGTAGCCCATAACCTGAGATTCCTCATAACTTTTTAAGTTCTATAAAAGAAGGCAGGTAGAGAAGTTAGGATCATCTAACTCCTCTACCTTTGCACTATCAACACGTTTTTAGGTCACTCCAGAGATGAGAACCAACCCTAGAACTGCACCGAAGATAATGAGGGCATAAAACTGGGCCCGCCCATTTTCCAGGTATTTCAAGCCCTCCCCTGTTACGAGGGTGACTAAGCCTGCCAAGTTTACCAAACCGTCCACGATGCGGACATCGACCTCTAGCACCTGTCGAGCCAGCCGACGACTCCCCATCACAAAAACGGCATTGTAAATGTCATCGATATACCACTTGTTTTTGGAAAGCTGGTATAACGCAGGAATTTTGGCGGCGATCGCGCTTGGGTCAATCTTGCGGGTCAGGTACATCAAGGAAGCCAGCGTGATTCCAATCAGGGCAATACCTACAGAACTCGCCGCCATCACTAGGAACTCCGACCAGTCAAATGCCCCCAATTCCACAACCTCATGCACAACTTCAGTAGAAGGGTGAATAAACTCCTCAAAGTAATTGTGGAAGGGTGTACCAACCAAACCAATGAGGGCGGAAGGAACCGCTAGCACCAGCAGAGGCAAGGTCATTGTCAAAGGGGACTCGTGGGGAGCATGGCTGTGACTCTGTTCTGGGTGGTCATGGTCATCGTGACCATGATCGTCATGGGTATGGTCTGAGGCAACCATCAACTCTTGGGGATTCATTGCTCCTGGGCCAAAAGCTAACCCTAGGGACTGGAGCTTTTCTGCCTTGATTTGGTTGCGAACAGCGCTGTCATTGCCTCTAAAGGAACCTTCAAAGGTCGAGAAGTACATCCGAAACATATAGAAGGCAGTGATCCCAGCGGTAACCCAGCCCACTGCCCAAAAGATAGGGTTGGCCGTGAAAGCTGCCCCCAGAATTTCATCCTTAGACCAAAATCCAGCGAAGGGAGGAATACCAGAGATCGCTAGGGTGCCGACAAAGAAAGTGCCTGCCGTAATGGGCATGTACTTCCGCAGTCCACCCATCAGCCGCATATCTTGGGCATAGGCGGGGTCGTGTCCCACCACATCTTCCATGCCGTGAATCACAGAGCCAGATCCCAGGAACATCATGGCTTTGAAGTAGGCGTGGGTCATCAGGTGAAACAGCCCAGCGGTGTAGGCTCCCACACCCATTGCCATCACCATGTAGCCAAGCTGAGACATGGTGGAGTAGGCGAGTCCCTTTTTGATGTCGTTTTGCGTGATGGCGATCGTCGCCCCCAAAAACGCAGTGAACGCTCCTGTCCAAGCAATGACATCCATCGCGATGGGAATGCCCTCGAATACAGGAAACATCCGAGCGATGAGAAACACGCCAGCGGCCACCATCGTTGCGGCATGGATCAGGGCTGAGATTGGTGTTGGTCCTTCCATGGCATCGGGTAGCCAGACATGGAGGGGAAATTGAGCAGACTTGGCGACGGGGCCCAAAAACACCAGCACTGCGAATAGGGCTGCCAGTCCAGCACTGATCGAGCCAGATTGAACTAGATCTTGAAGGCGAGTCCCAATGACATCAAATTCAAAGCTATTGGTTGCCCAATAAAGGCCAAGAATGCCAAGTAACAAGCCGAAGTCACCGACTCGATTGGTGACAAATGCCTTCTGACAGGCATCTGCTGCTGGTTTGCGATCGTACCAAAAGCCAATCAGGAGGTAGGAACACATTCCAACCAGTTCCCAGAAAACATAGACCTGCACCAAGTTTGGGCTAATCACCAAGCCCAGCATGGAAGAACTGAATAGACTGAGATAGGCATAAAAACGAATGTAGCCTGGATCGTGGGCCATGTAACCGTCGGTGTAGACCATGACCAGAAACGCTACGGTTGTCACGATCACCAGCATCAATGCTGTCAGGTGATCGATCGTATAGCCCATATTTAGATGAAAGGTGCCCGCCGCCGCCCATTCGATGATTTGGGTATAGGGGGCATGTCCCTGCAATTGACTCCACAACAGGGCGAAGGAGTAGGTCATCGCTGCTCCAATTAAGGAGACGATAAATACAGAATTTCCTGACCGAAACCGATTTGTGAATTGATTAAATGAGAGCAGACCCAGCCCGACAAGCGTTGCACCTACTAGGGGCAAGACTGGAATCAACCAAGCATATTGATAGAGCGGTTCCATCACTTCTACCTTAGTAATATTTGCCTACTGAAGTCGCAAAACCGTTTACATTGTGACACACGATTTAGAGCCGTAACCATAGTCCAAAAACCATAGTTAATTAATACTTTTGAATAAAAATACGCAAAAGTTAATCAGCTTAATTGATAAGCTACTTACAGCTTTTGCTAATCTCTTCGGCATTGAGAAGGAATTTTCTCAGATGTTTGCAACGAGTAAGTTTTTATGGGTAAGTAAGCTTGCTTGGGTGACAACGTTAAGTTGACGTTTCGATCGGTCGCCTATTCAATACAAACGTACTAATGTTTATTTATTTAATGAGGAGCAAAATTGGTTAAATTCTCTTACACAATCCTCTACGTCCCAGACGTTACGCAGGCAGTTGCTTTTTACGAGCAGGCATTTGGCTTGAAACGACGGTTTATCCATGAGAGCAACCAGTATGCCGAGATGGAAACAGGGGGGACAGCACTCTCCTTTGCGGCTAATGAATTGGCACTGTCCAACCTTCCTGAAGGGTTTCAAGAGAACAGTCGATCGGTTCTTCCCGCTGGAATTGAGATTGGTTTTGTAGTGGAGAATGTGCCAGCCGCTTTTGCTAAGGCTGTGGAGGCTGGGGCAATGGCTGTGGTGGAACCAAAAGTCAAGCCTTGGGGACAAACAGTCGCGTATGTCCGAGATTTAGATGGCATTTTGGTTGAGATTTGCAGTGCTATGTAGAGTGTATGGGGTGGATATAAGATTTTCAAGGAAAATTCACCCCCGCACAGACAAGGCATTCCCTGGTATGGCCTTTTTTGGAAATAGCCTAAAACTTAAAACAGACCTGGTATGCCAGGAGAATTGATCAGGCAGAGTAGATGCTGCTAACCAGGACTTGTTCCAGAGCTTTTTGAAGATCGTCGCGTCCATGAAACCGATCGATGCGATGACAAACTTTTTCTTGCTCAAACAAAATCAGGGTCGGTAAGGTGGTGAGTTTATATTTGCTCGCGAGTTTGAGGTTTTCATCGGCATTGATGCTGACGACTTTAATCCGATCGCCCCACTCAGCTTGCAGTTTGATCAAAATTTGAGGGGTGAGACGACACAATCCACACCACGGGGCCCAGAAGTTGACCAAAACTAAATTTGACGACTCTAAAACTTCCTGGGTGAATGTTTTTTCGCTAACTGCCAGCATGATCCCTCTAAGATGATCTTTCTAAAGTTATTGTTAAATCTTTTCTTGGGATCATGCTACCAGTCTAGGTTTCCCGTCGCACGAATCAAAATTGGATGTGCCCACCAAAAAATCCCAATAAAAATTGCTATGCCTATGTAGGCAGGACGGATAAACTCTTGCCAGTTAAGGACTTGGCGACCCTGAATCACTGCCAGGAAAGGAATTACTGACGTGTGAGATTTCAGGGTTTCAAAGGATTCTCCAAAGCGTTGCTGAAGTCGCCGATCGCCATGCCAAACTCCAAATAGATGATATAGAACCAATCCCATAGAGGTAACGAGGGTAAAACTGGTGCCCAGCCACAGAGTATGGGCAATGCACCAAATTACCTGTCCGACCATTTGCGGATGGCGCGTGATGCGAATGATCCCCGTCTCAAATAAATGGACGGCTGGCTTTTGAATCGCTGCAATTTCTAAAAGATTAAAAGTTGCTGGATAGAGAAATACGAAGGAAATTGCAGACAGAACCCATACGGTGGGAATTACTCCGGGCACTCCCTGCACTTGCCAAAGTTGCAGTCCATCGTAGCGGTGGTTGAAGAAGTAAATGAGCATCACCCCCGCTAAGCTTAGGCTCACTAAAGCGAACAAAACACGGTAAAACCTGGCACCCAGGTATTTTTCTGCCCAAGGGCGTAAAGCGGCAAGTCCGCTGTGGGCGAGGGCAAAGCACAGTAGCAGCCCCAGCATGATGAAGTGACTAGGTGTGAGCCAACTGTAAAGCATAGAGGGGAAAGAATATAGGGGGAAAATCGCTAGAACAGGAGATCGATCTCTAGCTGGCTTAAGTCCACAGTATACAAATTTCCGTTACCCTGAGCGTGATCCCAGGTTGAAAGAAAGAGGTTGTGGGGATGCTGAGCGACGATCGCTATTGCCAGGGTGGTTGACCCCGACTTGGTGAGTGGGCGATCGATCCACCCTACCTGTTGACCTAATTCATTAATTAAAATAATTTGCCCTTGGGCATCTGCTAAGACATAACCCCAGGATGCGGCAGTCACCAATTTCGGGGCGATAGGGACACTTACCCGTGTGATGCGAAAGGGTTTCATGTCAATGAGCAGGATTGAGGTAGGGTGCTGTTGATCTACTGCCAGAAATCGGTAGGGAACAGTGCTAGGAGTTAGATGTTGCAGAGGGACTGGCAATTTCCACACTCCGATCGCGTTGCCCCGGCGGGTAAAAAATTCAAACAAGGTATGGGAGGAACCAGGCTCTAACTTGGAGATGAGAACCAGGTGACGGGAGTCTAGAAAGTACAATTTGGATGCGGTCGATACTGTGGGGAGCGATCGGGTGCTGCTAAGTTGCGCGAGTGATCGGGGTTGAGTCCAGTGCCAGCAGTTAAGCGTGCTGACAGGGCTGAATTGGGCTGGATTGGAGTAAATGGAACATGTGGCGAACCAATGTCCCGTAGGATCAAGGGCCGCGATCGAGTCAGTATCAAGGTGGACGATCGTCCCTGGATCGGTCATGGGATCTAGCGGCAGGAGATAAATCGATCGGGGAGTGATGGCAAAACATCCTGGAGGACGAATCGCCAGTTCTTGCAACGGTTCTGTCAGTTGGGTCAACAGATAGGGGTCAGTGTTGCTCGTCCCATAGGATTGTCCTAGCTCAATCTGGCTTCCCTGCTGTGTCTTGGACGCTCGATAAATTCTAGGAAACAGGGCAGATTGATGATTTTCAGCAGTTGTAGATTGGAGCGATGAAGCTGCTAGATGATCAATGGGTACAGTGAGGGGCTGGGATTGGCAATTGGTAAGGCTACAACTTGATAAGGTTAGGGAGGGTTGCCCCAGGGGTAACGTCTGTTGGGTAGCTTCCAGGGTAACGATCGCCTGCTCAAGGGCTAGGAGCATTTCTGTGGCTGAATGAAAGCGGCGAGCGGGCAATTTTTGGAGGGCACGGAGAATTACAGGCTGCAACGGAGCGGGGATCATGGCTGGCAATACCACAGGGCGGTTTAGATGTGCTGACATTAAATCAGCAGGAACCCCTGAGAAGGGACGATCGCCTACTAACAGTTCAAACAACAGCACCCCGATCGCATAGAGATCAGACGAGGGAAAATACTGTCCATAGAATCGCTCTGGGGCCATGTAGGCAGGTGACCCGGTGCTGGTGCTGGATTCTTGCCCCAAACTTTGTCCCAGGCGGGCAATGCCAAAATCAGAGATGCGGGCAGTCCACCCTTGGGCGTTGATATTTAAGAGAATATTTTCTGGCTTGATGTCGCAGTGAATAATGTTGCGATCGTGGGCATGGGCCAATCCTGCCAATAACTCCATGACTAAGCGCAGACCCTGAGCGAGGGTTAACCCGCTCTCGCCTTCCATCAGATGGCGAAGGGTGCCGCCTTCACAATAATCCATGACCAAGCAGCGACCGTTGCGCGTGTGTTCTAAGGCTTGACATGTCACGATATTGGGGTGCTGTAAGCTCAGCAAAAACCGGAGTTCCCGCAGGAATTTATGGGTGGGAAATCGCTGGTGGTCTAAGCTCTTCAGCGCTACTAAGCGGCCCGTTTTGTGATGAACGGCACAATAAACTCGACCGAACTGCCCCTGTCCAATCAGCCCCAAGACTCGATACTTAGAGCGCTTAAGCTCGCTGATGGGACTCTTTAACACGACTAATTAGGGATTTAATGATGAAGAGAATCTGAGATGTCGGGAAAGGCAAGTTCGATAAGCTAAGCCTATGATTCCCATAAAAGTCTCCCAATATACAGCTTACTCTACTGCGATCGGTGTTGTGAGGGTATGACAGACCCACAAATTTATGTGCCGACTAAAAGTGATGTCCTTGCGTGAAATCCCTCCTGGGTGAGAGCAGCGACCGTAGCTTGGGGATTTTGTACTTTAAATTGGCCACCCAGCCGGATAAACTGTCGGCGATTGAGGTCAGACACGATCGCCACCACAGGGATCTTGGCTTTTTCGTCCTCTCCACGTTGTTCCTTGAGGATGTTTCGCAACTTATCGCACGCCATGTAGTCCCCTGCATCCTTGGGTTCCAGTTCCACCATCACCATCTGCACTTGGTCGATCGGCTCTGCATCTTCGATGATGAACTGGACTTGCTCATCCCGCCGATCGACCTTGCCCCACACCATGAGACGAGCATCTGCCACGATATATTCCTTAATCCGTGCAAAGGACTTGGGAAACACTACAGCTTCTGTATGTCCGCTCAGATCCTCGATTTGTAGAATTGCCATGGAGTCGCCTTTTTTGGTCACCACAGGCTTGACGCTGGTGAGCATGACGATCGCGCTCAGGATGCGATCGTCGGGTTGATCTTCCAAGTCGCTCAGATTGACAGGGGCGAGAATCCGAGCAGATTGCTGCACTGATTTCAAGGGATGGTCGGAAATGTAAAAGCCCAGCAACTCCTTCTCTAACCGCAACTTTTCTTGTTTAGGGAAGTCTTCGACAGTTGGGGCTTTGGGGGCCTCGAACCCGGCACTAGATTTTTGCTTCTGGGTGTCGCCCATGAGATCGAACAAGCTGCCCTGACCGCTCAGCCGATCTTTGGCTCGAGATTGGGCCCAATCCAGCACCAAATCCAGGTCATGCACCAGTTGATTCCGATTGAGGCTGATGCAATCAAAGGCACCACACTGAATCAATGCCTCTAGAGCGCGGCGGTTAACGGCACGGGGATCAATCCGATCGCATAAATCTGCTAAAGAGATAAACTTCCCGCCTACGTCTCGGACTTTGAGGAGACTTTCGATCGCCCCCTCTCCCACACTTCTCACGGCCGATAGCCCGAACAAAATACTGTTTTCCAGAGGTGTAAAATCCACCCCGGAGCGATTAATGTCCGGCGGCTCCACCTGGATATTTAAGCTCAAACAGTTAGCAATGTATTTTTGCACTTTGTCCTGATCCCCACTATTTGAGGTCAGCAACGCCGCCATATACTCTGTAGGATAATTTGCCTTCAAGTAAGCGGTTTGATAGGTGACATAGCCATAGGCGGTGGAGTGGGATTTATTGAAGCAGTTTGAGGCAACTAATCCGCTTGACAACACAAAATTGTGATCCTGTTCTACGCCAATGTCGTAAACAGGCTGGATTCCCAAAGAGCGGCGATCGATGATTTTAGCCATAAACCTAAATTTAAATTCCTTAGTTTTAATATCTAACAACCTTTGCAAGGTAGATCCCTTCAAGGTTCTACAAAAATTTCAGCGTCCCAGTTCTGAATTTTGTAACTCTTGCTGCACCCAAGCGCGTAATGCTTTGCTAGCTCCCACTTCGTCAACCTGGCATTGCTCTAAAAACTCATACAACCGCGATTTTGGGACGTTGGGAAATGTTGGACTCGCTTCCACTTCTGCATATTGCTGCCCTTGGAGATGGTGAATGCGTAACACTTGACCATTGAAGCGCCAAAACTCAGGGATTCCGATCGCCGCATAGAGTCGGGGTTTATTAATATCAGTGTGGGTGATGTCAACTTCTACAACTAAGTCAGGAGGAGGATCTTGGGCAAAGTCTATTTTTTTTCCTGTAACGCTGGGTTGATTTTGAATATAGTAAGCCCTATCAGGTTCGGGGCTTTTGTTTAGGTCTGGGTAGGTGAGGGTGGTCGATCCCATAGACTTAATTTTTAAGCCCAACTCTTCTACCAAAACCCGAATGAAGAGTCCAATCCATTCGCCAAAGTTTTCGTGTTCTGCTGAGGGCATCGTAATCTCCAAAGTGCCATCGTCAAAGGTGAGCCGAGCCGATCGCCCCTCACCTAGTGCTTGGGAAATCTGTTGGTAGGCTTGCCAACTGAGGTTGTAAAACACAACCCGCCGCTCCCCCATGGGTTGGGGAATAGCTGACGGCACTGGAGTCGGGGTTTGGGGAGTGGTGCTAACCATAGGTATTTCCTACAAGGTAAAACTAAAAGGTTTGTTGTATCCAAGCGCGCAGTCTTTTGCTTGCCTGTAGCTCACTTTGGCGACAATCTTCCAAAAACTGATAAAGGCGAGATTTTGGGACGTTGGGAAAGGTGGGGCTGCTTTCCACTTCTACGTAGTGCTGGGACTGAAGTTGATAGATTCGCAACTCTCGTCCGTTGTAGCGCCAAAACTCTGGAACTCCCATAGCTGCATAGAGTTGGGGTTTATTAATATCCGTGTGGGTGATATCAACTTCCACGACTAAATCAGGTGCGGGATCTTGAGTCAGGTCAACTTTTTTGCCCGTAACTTTTGGCTGATTTTGGATGTAGTAAGCGTTATCGGGTTCTGCTCCTTGGTTCAAATTTGGGTAATCAAGAGTCGTTGATCCCATTGTTTTGACATCTATATTCAATTCTTCCAACAAAATATAGATGAAGCGTTCAATCAGCCTGAGTGCAGTTTCATGGTCTTCTAGGGGCATCGTAATCTCCAAAGTGCCGCGATCGAAGGTGAGCCGAGCCGATCGCCCCTCGCCTAGTGCTTTGGAAATCTGTTGGTAGGCTTGCCAACTGAGGTTGTAAAAGACAACCCGCCGCTCCCCCATGGGTTGGGGAATGGCTGACGGCACTGGAGTTGTGGTTTGGGGAGTGGTGCTAACCATGAGGGTTCTCCATCGGGGAAATTGAATCAGGCTAAAGCTGCGATCGGCACTCTTTGTGGCACTTGCTTTAACTCTAACCCCTTGGCAAAAATCTCATCGATCGCCAACATTTGTCCATCAGCAGTCATGAACCGATGGTCTTTGGTGGCGCGAAGGGTGGAGCCATTATCTAATTGATACTCAAAGATTTCTTGTCGTCCTCGATCGTGCCATTGAGCGATCGGTTGGGTATAAACATGCCCTTGTTGATTAACACTATAGACTGTGCATTTAAGCTGGTTTTCAACAATTTTTCCGATCGGCAATGCCCCATATTCAACGGTTAAGATTTCCGCATCATAGGCTAGGCAATACTCAGCAAACAGCACCATTTGCTCAAATAATTCCTCAGCAATCTTGGATTTCACGCCATTTTTTGCGGCTCCATCAATAAAGAGTTCGCGGTGCTTTTGCATCTCTGCGGGCTTCTTTTTCCCCATAGCCCGGCGCAGCAAATCTGCCTGACCCAAGGAATAGCCCGCCATATCCTGAGCGATTTTCATAATCTGCTCCTGATAGACCATAATTCCATAGGTTTCGTTCAAAATCGGCTCCAGAATTGCATGGGGATAGTCAATCTTTTCCCGCCCATGTTTGCGATTGATAAATTTGGGAATCAACTTAGCATCAAGGGGCCCTGGGCGATACAGCGCCAAAATCGATGAAATATCCTCCAAATTTGACGGCTTCAAATCCCGCACAATTTGGCGCATTCCTGATGATTCCAGTTGAAAGATCCCTTCCAAATCTCCCCTTCCTAACAGTTGATAAACTGCGCTATTGTCCAACCCAACTTCATCTAAATCAATGTGAACATCGTGGGTTTGGGCAATTAAATCCACCGCTTTTTGGATCATCGTTAGATTTTTTAATCCCAAGAAATCCATTTTCAATAAACCCATGGCTTCAATATCTTCCATGGGATATTGCGTCACAACGCTACCGTCTTTATTCAATTCCAAGGGAATGACTTCATCTAGGGGATCAGAAGAAATCACTACGCCAGCCGCATGAACCCCACTGGATTTGTTGGTGCCTTCAATTCGCATTGCCATATCGACCCAATGTTTTACCGTCGGATCTTTTTGATATTTCTCGCGGAACTCTGGAACTGGGGATTCATCGGAAATCATTTCCTTCAGCTTGGCTGGCTTGCCCCGCGATACGGGGATCAATTTTGCCATGTGATTTGCTGTCCCATAGGGAATATCGAGGACACGCCCCACATCCTTCAACACGGCTTTAGAGGTCATGCGGTTGAAGGTGATAATTTGCGCCACCCTCTCCTTGCCATATTTCTGAGTGACATATTGAATCACCTCATCCCGCCGATCGATGCAAAAGTCTGTATCAATATCCGGCATCGATTTGCGTTCTGGGTTCAAGAAGCGCTCAAACAGCAGCCCATGATGCACCGGGTCAATGTTTGTGATCCCCAAGGCAAAGGCAACCAGCGACCCAGCCGCTGAACCCCGACCGGGCCCGACGGGAATGTTGTGATCTCTGGCATATTTGATGTAGTCCCACACCACGAGGAAGTAGGTGGCAAACCCCATCTGCTGCATCATTTTCAGTTCGTAATCCAGCCGCGATCGATAGGTATCAGACACGTCTGAGCGAGAGGTGCAGGCTTGTCGCTTCAGCAGTCCCTCCCAGGTGACTTGTTCTAGATACGTGTCGGCGGTGTGACCAGGAGGCACAGGGTAATTGGGTAGGCGGGGTTCGCCCATAATCTCGTAGGGTTCCACCTTAGCTGCTACTTCTAACGTGGTGTCGATCGCCTCCCGAATCACGTCATCCGGTAAGTGATCCCGAAAGATATAAGTCATTTCCTCCGCTGACTTCAAATACTCAGTGCCACTGTAGCGTAAGCGCTTATCTTCCGTAATCAGCTTGCCTGTTTGAATGCACAGGAGGGCATCATGGGCTTCTACATCGTAGCAAGAGATAAAGTGGGAGTCGTTTGTGGCGATGATTCTAATATCCAGTTCTCGCGCAATTTTGACCAGTTCTACGTTCACAATGCGGTCTTCGATCGACCCGTGGTCTTGAATTTCTAGGTAATAATCGTCTGCGAATAAATTCTTGTACCACTGAGCCACTTCTCGCGCCACAGCTAACTTATTTTGCAAAATCATTTGGGCTACCTCGCCGCCCAAGCACGCGCTGCTGACAATCAATCCTTCGTGATACTGGGTTAGCAAGTCTTTGTTAATGCAGGGACGAGCAAAAATTCCTTTACCCTGCATTCCCTTGAGGTGAGAGAGCGTGGTTAGCTTCACCAGGTTTTTGTAACCCAGAGTATTTTTCGCCAATACAACTTGGTGATATTTGCGGTACTTGGCTCCCTTTTGCTCAATGTCGCCATTGACGACGTACATTTCATTGCCAATAATGGGCTTCACACCTTTGCCCCGGCACACTTTGATCAGTTCGATCGCTCCATACATCACCCCATGATCAGTCAGGGCGATCGCCGGCATCCCCAATTCCACTGCCCGATCCACCAAGTCTGGCAACTGACTGGCTCCATCAAGCAGGCTGTAATCGCTGTGAATATGTAGACCAACAAAAGACATAGGTAAACCAAGGCTTTTAAAAGAGTTGCGTCAAGATTACTCGATCGCGGTCTCCATATCTAGTCTTTATTCGCGATCGTCAACTCCATATATGGTGGATTCTGATAATGCAAGCCAGAAAGGTGTTTAAGCTATCTACACTAAGCCAGGCAGTTTGCACCCAAAGTAGAGCCATATTGATCACATCAAGTCAGGATAGGGAATATTTATAAGTAAGTGAGTAGTGCAAGTCGATTAATCAAAGGAGCCGATTAATATCAGTCTCATTCGATCTCGATAGTTGCACTATAGATCACTTGAACTAAGTTTATCCAAACTAGAATGACTAGGGTTACCAGACATTTTCTCTGGTTATTTTGCTGATTTTCTCCGTTGCACCAAAAGCGTCAAGCTAAGCATTGTAACGAGATAGGCATTGTTGATTTTCATCGCCCCTAAAATGTTTGGTAAAAAGAATGCTTCGGTAGAAATCAAATTATTCAGTCAGAATTAGATCAGTACGATTCGTCACTTCCCCAACCCTATGGCAACTCAAATTCTCGATTCACATACGCTTAATCTCAAGCATCCCAAAAAGCACAATCACTATGGCTTCCGGGACTTTTTTCAATTTGATCCCGATCGGGGCACCATCACCGATTGGAACAATAGTCAAAATCTCCTAACCAGTGAAGATTTCATCATTGGATTGGTGGAAGGATTAGAAGAAGAGGTGGGAGATGCTTCTGCTGCGATCATGTACACGATCGGCTGTGAATGGGGACAGAAAGATGCATTCTTTTTCGAGAAGTGGTTTGAGAAGGAATTCGATCGCAGTATGCGCCAAACTAACCTGATGTTTCTGCTGGAAACCTGGTGGTGGCCCTTCACCTCCCAAGGATGGGGACGCTGGGAAGTAGACATGGGCGATCGGAAACAAGGTTTCATGTTCATCAATCTCTTCGACTCGGCCGTTGCCCGTAGCTTAGGAGACATCGGCAAACCCGTCTGTTTCCTCTACGCCGGGCTATTTGCAGGCTTCTTCACCGAAATGGTGAGAAAGCAATTGAGTTGCATCGAAATTCAGTGCTATTCAATGGGCGAAACCTACTGCAAGTTTTTGCTGGGCGCACAGGATCGAATTGATGCGGCTGCCTTCTGGATGAACGAAGGAGCAACCGCCCGCGACATCGAGAAACGTTTGCGCTCAGGAGATCAGTAGGCATGAACCTCACGACGCTGACTCGCAATGGTTCCAGTCCCAACAGTTCTGCCAAGAATTGGCTGCAATCCTCTGTGCAGGAGTTTTTCTCTAGGGTCAACTGGGAAGACACGTCTCTGGAAGTGCAGGAGTTAAAATTCCACGCCCTTCAAGGATTTGATACGCCTCTCAGCTTAACCCTGACTGTCAACCAATTCTTTGCAGCGATTCCTTGGGACGGTGTGCCATCGGCTCCCCAAACTTTGAACCCGATCGAGTCAACGTCTACTGAAGATGGGTTTACTTTGGATGATTTCTCCAATTTCTTCTAAGTTCTAATTGCTCAATCCTAATGATTGAATCCCTAAGTGTAGACATTCAATCATTAGGATCACACCTAAGTTGGCATCAAGTAATTTCTGATTACCAGTGCCGATCGCTGTACGTCTACAACACCCAACAACTAACTGCTAAACTTAGTCTAATACCTTAAACCTAACCACTGAACCTCTAAATATGTATACAGAAATTGCCGCAATTTTTGATGAAGCTGAAAGCCGCTATTTAAAAGCAGATGAACTCAGCGTTCTCGGACAGTATGTCGGCTCCCTACCCCAACGCCTTGAAACCTACCAACGCCTACGAGACCAAGAGTTGTCGATCATGCAGCAAGTGGCGGATCAGCTTCAAGCTGAAATGCCCCAAGAGCCAACTGCCAATTTAGAACGCAGTATTAAAAATGGGTTGCTGGTGTTGCGGTACTGTGCCATGTCAACCTTGCTGAATGACGATTCCTTTGTGAAAGACCGACTCTTAAATTGGCTGAGCCAGTCAACCCAAACTTACAATATACAGAAGGTTGATACTGTTCTCTATAAATTATTAGATCAGCGTCTCAATCAGGTTTTCAACCCACAGCAATTTAGCCTTCTAGCACCCTCATTGCAGTTAGCAAAAGATGCATTGATTAATCATTAGAGCTAATTCTTGAAATCGATCGTTAAATCTGTAATTCTCAACGACTTAAGCTGAATTTCTATTCCTAGCCCCCTTGAATCTATGATTTCTGTTGCTGATCTTTTAATTGATAATCGAATTCCTGGTAATTACTTTGCCAGTGATGTTTATGTGCGCGGTGACCTAGAGTTGGGGGTGTTGGAAAATCGGCGTGGCGATCGGCTCTTGGCCTTACCCGAAACCCTAATTCAGGGCATTTACGCAGGGTTAAATAAAGAGACCGGACAAGCAACTCGCTTGGTCTTGTTTAACTGCGGTCGTTGGTGGGGCAAAAACTTTTACGATCGCTTCGCTGAAGAACTCAACAGCTACTACCACAAAGCTGTCGTCGATATGGACATGGCAGAGTTCCTACAATCCCTTCAGCAATGCTGGATCACCCACGGTTGGGGCAAAATCGAACTTGACCAAACCCACCAACACCGGGGGTTCCTAGTCATCAAGCTTTGGAATTCTCCCTTTGCTAGCCAAGCCCCCAAAAGCAATCTACCTGTATGTTTCTTGGAGGCTGGCATTCTTAGTTCTTTCTTCAGCCGCTTAGCTGACAAAGACTTGCACTGCATCCAAACCACCTGTGAATCTCTAGGCGCAGACTGTAACTACTTCATTCTCGGTTTGGCAAAACGTCTGGAATCCGCCGAGGCACTTGTGGAAGCCCATGAAAGCCACGAAGCCATTATGCAGAAACTTTGCGCTTAAAATCCGATTAGCGAAATCCTACCTGGATTGCGAGAAGGAACCTTGTGGGAATCTCTTCCCACAAGGTTCCTTCTCGCTTTCTGTTCATTGACTACAACCACTGCCCTCCCCGAAAGCGAGAGCGGGGAAACAGAACTCGCATCAGCGTTTGCGACACCGTGAAGACAGCTACCCAGACCAGTGCGTAATGCAGTAGGTATAGAGTCAAAGGCGTTTGTTGAGGAATGCCCGGCAGTCCTGTGAGCTTAATGATTAAAGCAATAAAAAACCCTTCCCCGATCCCCGCTAGAAGTTGAAAGGCAGCCGGCCAATCCCGATCCCAGCGGAACTTTTGCAGATAGGTGTACAGCACATCCCAAAAGATGCCGAACAGGGCTACATATCCTAAAACCCAAAGCAGTGGCTGCGCCTCATTGCCCATTAACCCCACCGCAAATGGGAGAGTAACTAGCACACCAACCGTAGCTAAGAGGAGAAGCCGAGTTTGCCAACGACCCAAAAGAGTAGGAGTCATGTCCAGTCGCTCAAGAACATCTATAACTGCGCGAGTTCACAGACTAAAAAATGAGGGTGTGTGGCGGCTATGCCCCCCACTAGGGGTTCCACCCCTGCACCCCGTTCTGGAAAACCTCAGTTTATTATGCTCTATAGCAGTGTACACAAACCACTGAGAGCGATCGGATGAGAGCGATCGGAACAAGCGGCTACATCCCTCGTCTATTGAGAAGAACTAACGGGTACGACAAACAGGGTAATGCCTTGAATGGCGACCACACTCACCGCTTCACCAGGCAAGATTGCAGCCTCGCTATCGATTTGATAAGGCTTGGCAGGCCAGTAAGCTCCGTGGTACTGTACACGACCAGGATGCTCCTGAGTAATAACCTTCTCTACGGTTGCTTTATTTGGATTGGTTGACATACCTTGCTCTGGAGATAAATCAGTTGGTTGGAGATTTGGCGAAAGACGATCGGGACGAATTGGTAACATGAAACACACCCCATGCATAACTTGTAGTCCTTGCTACAGATTAAACAATGCTCCTCAAGGGTTATTCATGACTCTAATGGAAAGCGATCGAGAGTCATTTCCCCCGATTCATTCTAAAAAGATGCCTGAAAAAACTCCTCAGCCAACGAATTGGTAGTCCTAAGATCGGCTCATACCCCTGATATCTAATATTAGCGCCACTAGTGTCAAATAATTCAACCGATTTATAGCTTGTCTAGTTACCCTGAATCTTGGGTGAAAGTGAGAGATCTTGTGAGCAGGGATTCCATACAAATTTCTGCTCACGATCCAGATAGGATCGCCACACTCTACTCATCTACTTTTTTCTGGGGAGAATTAGCGAGGTCAAGCAATTCTGGATACGTCTCTCCTAAGAAACGTTTTCCCAATTCTGCCGCCTGGGCATAGAAGGGGCGAGCCTCAGCATGACGATTCTGAGCGCTATAAAAATCAGCTAAATTATTCAAACTAGTCGCCACATCAGGGTGATATTCTCCTAAAAGACGCTTTCTGAGTTGCAGTGCATGGATATAGAGGGGTTCAGCTGACTCATACCGCCCCTGAGATTCATACAATCCTGCCAAATTATGCAAGCTAGTGGCCACGTCGGGGTGATCTTCTCCCAGCAATCGCACGCGCATTTCCAAGGCTTGGATGTAAAGCAGTTCAGCTTCTTCGTAGCGCCCTTGGACATGGTAAAGCTCGGCTAGGCTATTCAAACTGGTGGCAATATCAGGGTAATCCTCTCCTAGTAAGCGTTTCTTCAGATCTAGAACTTGGACTTGGAGGGGTTCAGCCTCTTCGTAGTGTCCTTGAGATTCATAAAGGTTAGCTAGTTCGCTTAAGCTGCTAACCAATTCCATTTCCAGCCCTAGTTCTTGTTGCAGGGCGACTGCTTTGCGTAAATACTCTACGGCTGATGCTAAATCCGCCTTGGGATCATTCGATTGTCCCGTTCTAAAGTTATGGGCATAGACGCTCCCGGTGCTGGCGTAGAAAGTTGCCAAACCAGCATCTCGTTCACCTCTTTTTTGTTTCTGGCCAATTAATTCACTCAGCGCATCCAAGGATAGGAGCGATCGATACCTCTCTTCTCGAATGGGTTCTAAGGGCGGGCGTAACCCCCCGATCGGCTGGCAGGTAGATTTGGCGCTGATAAACCGAAACACACCGCGCCGCCAACTCCAAAAATCGGGGGCCTTCTGGCTTAGGTTCACCAAAATCTGATGGGTGACCCAAAGTACGATCGGGTAGGGAAACTCTCGCATTCCTTCCCGTGTCCATTGCAGGTACCCAAAGAACACGTCCTGCTCCGATCGCTCGGCTCCCAGGTTCATAAAGTGCAGTTGCTCTGCCCCGATCACCATCAAAGCCGCCCTGCCCCCCGCTTGTAGGTAACTGTCCGATTGCACCAGTTCAGCAACAGCGGCTCTGAGGCTAGGTTCACCGCGTGCTAGGACTAAGCGATAGCAGGGGATAGTGGACTGAAGCTCTGCTTCGCAACGGGAGATGACGTAATCGCGCATTCTCATGTCATCGCAAACTGCAACGAGCAGGCTGAGGATTCGATCGCTAGCCTCAATGGTTACCAACAGATCGTCATAAACTTTCTCGTTCAGCGCCCCAGAGTTTGATTCATCTCTAGGTGTTGTGAATTGAGGTGCCATTGATTAGACCTTTTTTGCGTAACAAATCAACAACGACTGGATGAATATCGTACCAAATATCATTATTGCGATATTCCAAAACATACAATCCATGCAATAGATCTAGAAACTTTTGTTCTTTAGGATCTTCTGGGGCAAATTCTTGATAGGTGATTTGTAAAATTTCATACTCGGCTTTACCGAGGGGCGTGGCGAAGTCATTCCGCAAATTATTCAGTGCTTCTTCCAACACATCTTGATTGATCTTCACTGTTTCATCATGGGGATTGCGGCGAATTAAGCGCAAACAAATTCGACAACATTCATTCGCAATCCGAATCAGTTCTCGTAATACACCACCGCTGTATAAAATAATTTGTTCTGTTGTATAGGTTTCGATCAAGTTATCAGGAACACGGCGACCTAAAATATCCGCAAAGGTAGCCGTGGGTTTGAACTGAGGAATGGGAATGGTTTCGCGGCTCTCTCCCTTGCCAAATAGTTTGGCGATCGGCATCAAAACAATTTGATCGTTAGTTTCGGTTTCAATCACTGCCCGCAGGGAAACCTCTCGTAGAGCCGCGATCGGGATCGTGAAAATAACGCGAAATTGGGGTTGAAACAGGGCTTTAATGTGGTCTTGATAAATTTCCCGTACCACGACGAGATCTAGCTTATCTAAGTCATCAATAATGACCAAAATTTTGGTGCTAGTTGCCACTTGTACTACTGCCGCAATTTCATTGATGCGGGCAATCAAATCAGAAATCTTCCGCACAAATTCTTGTTTGATTTCATTGCGAATGGTGGCATCGGCTTTGAGTTTTCCTGTAATAATCTTGAATAAATCAAAACCCACTGATGTATCGGTACTGACTTCATCACTTTCGACTCGCGTCTGAGTTGCGAACCATTTATAAAAGGATTCTTTGGTAGATTTCTTAATTTGAACCTGGCGTTTTTCAGCCTCTTCCATGAGACGAACAGCGATCGCAAACAAAATATTAATGTGGTTGACATCTGACATTTCAATCAAGTCGGAAATAGAAAAGAAGACGACGAAATACCGCTTTTCCAATCGGCGACTAAACTCTGCCAATAGTGTTGATTTACCGCAGCCCCGATGTCCGGCAAACACAATTTTGCTGTCGCCTGAAGGACTATCTTCCACCAGTTGCTCCAGTTCCTCAATTACGTCACCACCGTAATTCACCCCAAAACTGTCCAATTCTTTTTGGGTTAGTAGTGGCAATAGTTCTAGGTTTCGGTATGCCTGCCGAAAGGATTCGAGTAAATTGGTAGACATTGCCTATTTTCCCTACTAAAGTTCTATCAATCTACAACTCTATTAATCTACGTTAGAAGGTGGACGATCGCCTTCCTCAGATTAAATAATTGTCTCTTAATTGTTGGCTCTTTAAGATCTTGCACCTTGCTCAACAGCCACCCAAAAGCCGGGTTTTTTCATAAAAAATAGGCGATGTGCAACTTAAAGTTTGCCCTCATCCCCCAGCCCCTTCTCCCTAGGGAGAAGGGGAGCCGATCTAAGTCTTAGCCCCTCTCCCCTGCTGGGAGAGGGGTTGGGGTGAGGGCGGTTCGGAAAAGTTGCACATCGCCTAAAAAATCCAGGGTTTTACGAATCAGCTTTTCTCAAGTCCCCGGTTTCTACTCTAGATGCTAGATCTAAACTCTCTGAGTCCTAGCCCTCTCAGTTCTGACAAGCTGACAGTGTGATGCGATCGATGCCTCAATCTAACCATGGTGCCAGGTGGAGATCAATTACACCGCAGTGTGAACTGTATTAGTGAAGGACTACCGTTGCCGGATTCTAGGCTAGCGATCTAGACAGGGCGCACAGACTACACTGGATTCATGACCCTCAAGATTCAACCATTACCGATCGAGGTTGTCCATTTAATCGCGGCTGGAGAAGTAATCGACTCTTTGGCGGCGGTGGTGCGAGAACTGGCAGAAAATGCGATCGATGCGGGGGCATCTCGACTCACTGGTTCTCTCTATCCAGAGCAATGGCAAATCCGGGTCGCCGACAATGGCTCTGGGATGGAGTTGGCAGACTTGAGACAAGCCGCAGCACCTCACAGCACCAGCAAAATTGCCTCTGGAGACGACCTCTGGAGAATTACTAGTTTAGGCTTTCGGGGTGAAGCCTTGCACAGCTTGGCCCAGTTAGCCACGTTGGAAATTTGCAGTCGGCGAGAATCTATAGACAGTGAGGCAAGTCAGGGATGGCGAGTTCTGTATAACTCCCAGGGTGAAGCCATTCAAGTGGAAACTGTAGCCATTGCCCCTGGCACGATCGTCACGGTATCCAACCTATTTGGTGACTGGCTAGCCCGTCGTCAAGGATTACCCTCCCTCCCCCAACAAATGCGGACGGTGCAGATGGTGATTCAGTCCATTGCCCTCTGTCACCCTGCTGTAACTTGGCAGGTTGAGCAGAACGATCGCCCCTGGTTTACCCTATACCCCGGCACCACAGCCAAGCAGCTATTGCCCCAAATTCTGCGAGACATCAACGGTAACGATTTGCAGGAGTTGAGTGTTGAGCTAAAGGGGGAATCGCAGGCGGATGGGGAAGAAATAGCGTGTCCTAAACTCTATGTTTTGCTGGGGCTGCCCGATCGCTGCCATCGGCATCGTCCAGATTGGGTGCGCGTTGCTGTCAACCATCGCTTTGTGAAACTGCCGGAACTAGAGCAGGTGATTCTGCGAGCATTTCGGCGCACTTTGCCCCGCGATCGTTACCCCGTTTGCTTAGTCCATCTCCACGCTCCCCCCGCCCAAGTGGACTGGAACCGCCATCCTGCCAAAGCCGAAATCTATCTGCACCTGCTTGACTACTGGCAAGAGCAAATCGCCCAGACGATCGCCCAAGCCCTTAGCCTCAGCGCTGCAACGGGAACCGCAGCCCAGCAATCGGAACGGGTTGGCCAATTGCTCAAAACCGCTGAGAGCCAGGGAGAATATCACACCAACCGCTCTGTGCAACCGGATGGGACGGGTTCTCTTCCGTTCATGTCCCTCAAGGCGCTGGCTCAAGTTCACCAAATGTACATTTTGGCGGAACATCCAACAGGGATGTGGCTGATTGAGCAACACATTGCCCACGAGCGGGTTTTGTATGAGCAACTGTGCGATCGGTGGCAACTGGTGCCCCTCGACCCGCCCATTATTTTGGATCACCTCTCCCCAAACCAAGTGGAGCAACTGCAAGGCTTGCAAATTCAGGTGGAATCCTTCGGGGATCAACTTTGGGTCGTTCGCAATGCTCCCCAGTTATTGGCGCAACGGGAAGACTGCCCAGAAGCCTTGGTAGAAATTAGTTTGGGGGGATTGGAGGCGGCATTGGTAGCCACAGCCTGCCGGAGTGCCATTCGCAACGGCACCGCCCTGACGCTTGAGGATATGCAAACTCTGCTGAATCAATGGCAACAAACCCGCAATCCCCGCACCTGTCCCCACGGTCGCCCAATTTACCTACCTTTAGAAGAATCTTCGCTCTCTCGCTTTTTTCGGCGACATTGGGTGATTGGCAAAAGTCACGGGATTTAGTCACTCCCGATCGCACTCCGCTGGTTCCATCTCACCTAGCTCAATTCGCAATTGCTTCACAATCCGATCGAGGGCGATTGCATGGGACGCTTTGAACAATAGCCGATCGCCCGGTTGGATAACCTGTCGTAATCGTCCCAATAGCTCCACTTGGGTAGAACAACAGACTGCTGCCACCGGAGCCGCCCCAGCGACGATCGCCTCTGCATCCGGGTCATCCACCAGCACAAACAGTTCATCGATCGGTAACTGGCGCACCACTGCCCCCACTTGACGGTGCAATTCTAGCGAGTGCGCTCCCAACTCCTTCATCGCTCCCAACACCGCAATCCGGCGCTGACCTGGAGTTTGCGCCAGCAAATGGAGCGCCGCTGTCATCGACTCCAGCCCCGCATTATAGGTTTCATCCAAAATCACAACATCGTGGGGTAACTTATATCGTTGCGATCGTCCCTCTGGCAAATCCACCCTCAGCCCGGCTTGCAAGGGAACCCAACTCAAGCCCAGCACCTTAGCCACTACCAACGCCGCCAAATAGTTCAATGCATTATGCTGTCCTGGCAACGGCAACGGTAGCTGCATTCCCTCCACATCTAATAGCTGTGAACCCAAGGCTTCCGAGTCAATGACTTGCCCCTGCAAATCGCCCCCTGTCAAACCGTAGGTTAAGACCCGTCCCTGCCAGAACCGAGCCGCCGTTTCTAGGAGCAGTGGATTATCGTAGTTGAGAATAGCGATCCCCGCTCGAGGCATTTCAGCCAGCAACTCACACTTTGCCTGGGCAATGGCTTCCCGTGATCCCAGCCGTTCGATATGAGCTGTGCCGACATTGGTAATCACAGCGATCGTCGGACGGGCAATCTGGGTCAACAGTGCAATCTCTCCGGCTCCCCGCATTCCCATCTCAATGACTGCAAAATCGTGGCGTGACTCTAGCCCCAACAGAGTTTTAGGCACCCCGATCTCATTGTTGTAATTGGACTGCGTTTTCCAGACCTGCCCCTGTGTAGACAGCACAGCAGACAGCAGCTCCTTTGTTGTGGTTTTGCCCACAGAACCCGTGACCGCGATGACCGGAATTTCAAACCGCTCCCGCCACCACTGAGCGATCGTCTGATAAGCCTGCAACGTGTCTTTCACCTGCATCAAGGGCAGCGAGACAGCAGCGTCAGGGATAAAGGCATCGTCTACAATCGCTGCAATGGCTCCTTTCTCCTGAGCGATCGGCACAAAGCAATGCCCATCAAAGGTTTCGCCTCGTAGAGCCACAAATATTTCGCCCTGCCTCAGATAACGGGTGTCAGTTGCAATACCGACAGATGGTTGAGTATCCGATATATTCAATAAGGTCAATAATTGGGAGCCAAGAACTTCAACTAGTTCATTCAGAGATAGATCAGGCATACGATCGCTGACGTTAATTTCATCAACTTAGACAGGTCAACGTGATCATACTCTCGTAGCAGATCACACAGCAGGTGTCTCTTTGACCCAGTTAGATGACAATAGCACCAAAAGTTCAGCCATTTAGCGTAGGCTTTTTCAAGCCGTTGTCTCTATTATGACTAGTAACGAGGTTCAACCACACTGCCTATAGCACCTGAACCAAGGTTTTTAGAACAGAGTGAAAAGCTGAAATCCCTGACAGGGAGCCTAGCCCTCCTCTTTTTACTATCATCAGGTTTGTAAGCTAGCAGAGTGTTACTCAAGTCAAACATCAAACGTGGGTAGATAAACCTCAGTATTATCACTGAGACATTTAAGGGGTTTGTGAAGAAACTGTTAACCTATTGAAAAAGTGGTTATTTAAGGAGATGGGCGAATAGTATATATAGTGATTCACTCCACATTTAGATCTCAAGTATTAAGCTTCACAGTTCAAGTGACTAGGGTCACATTTTTTGTCTTCCCATCCTACTAGGATCATTTAGTGTTGTCTCGGAGTTATATCAATTGAGCCTTACGAACTTCTGATTAATCCTCTATGAAATCCATTAATTTACGTTTATTATTGCCTTTATTTAGTGAAACATGTTGGATGTATCAGAGGATGTTGGTTCAGCAAGGTGCATCCACAATGCGTTTATTTAGTAAATTCATCAGTAAGTTTCAGCATCAGGAAGATTTGACTCAAGATGGAGAAACAGGGTTGAATATGTATAAATACTTATTCATTTTGTTTACTCATCCAACAGTAATGCAAATAAGTGCAGGTGTAGATCTACTCGACCATACTCATTTCGGGCGTGGGAGCGTTAACTAACGTGGCTACTTGGACAAATATTCACAACCGACAAATCACCCCTGAAGAGCAGGAACTGTATGACCATCTGCTCTACTTGGCTAATTTTGAGTCGCCCAGCCAGCTCATTGAACGATTCCGCTGCCTATTTGTTGACGCAACGGGCTACCCAGATGGCAGAATTTCGTCTGCTTTAGAGCGAATCGCCACATCAAAATTTGCTGATCAAGAATTCAGATTTATCTTGAACCGCTGTTGCCACATTCTGATCAACCGCTGGCAAACCCGATCGCAATATCATGTAGCCATTCCTGAGCTAATTGCTCTGTTTGACATCCTGCCCTCTAAGCCCATTACAGATTTATCCAGGCTTCGATCGGCCCGTCGCCGCTTGCAAGACTTAGTGATTGCCTTTGCCCAAAGCGAGCAATGCAACACGTTGCGTCGTCTGGCCCAAGTGATGCAAGCCGCTGATATGCACAGCGGTGTTGACAATCGGCCCTTAGGCACCTTGATTCGTCGCTATCCTTACCTCTACGAACACTGCCTGATTACCCAAGAAAGTACCTTTGAGCATCAGCAGGCGATTAGACAGATTCAGGCGGAGGTGCAGCACCAATTTGAGGTCGATCTGTCCCGTTACATCACATATCAGGTACGTCGCTCCCAGTTAGCTCGCACGGCTGCATCCAATGGAGTTCCTGAGCGGCTGATTCAGCCTGTTAGGAATCCAACTCTGTTGAATAACCAAGAACTATTCACTGCCCTGAAGCAGTTTAAGGGGAAGGCTGAGGGGAACTGCACTTATCGCGATTTAGCTCAGCGTTTTGTGAGTCATCAAGATGTAAACTCCTCATACAAAACATTTAAGAGTGACCTCTATTTCTACATCACGGCTTCAGTTGATCCAGCCTACGGCAAGCAGCAGTTTAATAAGCAGCTTGATACCCGATTACGTAACTTTTTGCCCAATAGCGATGACCAGCCGTTGGATGATTCCTTGATGATCAGAACCTGTAGCCACTTACTCAATTTCTTGGTTGTGGAGAATGCTCAGAATCCCCACCACTTTATCTTTATTGATTTGGTCACCAATATCGGGCCGACCTTGACAACAGGCATTCTGCTTAAGATTGTCTTGATTTGCCGCAAGGTTAAGCCCTACTTGGAAAAGCGCTTCTCAATTCTGTTTAATCACTACGAATCATCTACCCGTGATGCAGTGCAGTGGCTCATTCATTCGTTGGAAAATCTCAATGTGGCGATGAGCGCCAATTTTGGGGCTGTGGATCTGTCTTATTTGCAGCAAATCCACCCAGTAGGGGCAAAGCGTTAGGGATTGGCAAATAAAATCTGTAATTCAGGCGTTAATTTAGGCGCTGCTCGTTAGCCTTTCACGCCGCTTCCTGACTCGGTGGCAACAATGTAGCGTTGCATAATCAGGAAAAAGAGCAGAATGGGCGCGATCGAGATCACAGATCCGGCTGCAACCAATCGCCAGTCGAGGGAAAATGTGCCTGCCAGATCTTGAACTCCTACGGGCAAGGTGAAATATTCGCGGCGATCGACCACAATCAAGGGCCAGAGGAAATCGCTCCAGGAGCCAATGAACACAAAAATGGCGAGGGTTGCTAGGGCAGGGCGAATGGAGGGCAGCATAATGTGCCACCACAACCCCAACTCAGAGCAGCCATCCATGCGAGCCGCTTCTTCTAGCTCCTTGGGTACGCCTTTGAAGGCTTGCCTCAGCAGAAAGATGCCAAACGCAGAGGCGATGCCTGGAAAAATGATCCCCAGATACGTATTTCTCAACCCTAGTTGGACGGTCAAGATATAGAGCGGAATCATGACAATCTGAAACGGGATCAAGATAGTAGACACGATCAGATTGAACAGGATGGCTCTGCCCCGAAACTCCAGACGTGCTAGAGGATAGGCTGCTAAGGCGCAGGTTACTAGATTTAGTCCCACGGTTAACCCAGCAACTAGGATGCTGTTGAATAGATAGCGCCCAAATGGGTTATTTTGCCAGACTACAACAAAGTTTTGCAGGGTGGGCTGACGGGGGAATAATTGTGGAGGGAATTGGAAAATATTTTCTGTGGGCGATTTGAGCGAGGTGCTAACTAACCAAATCAGGGGAAGTAGCATGAGGAGTCCGATCGCGCTCAACAGAATATAGATTCCTGCCGATCGCCACTGCCGCGAAAATTGCCTTAAACCCATAGGGGCTAACTTCATAGGTTAAGCCGTTAATCAAATCTGCAAAACACTGTGTTGAGAGTGTAGCTGATTCGCCTCAACGATGGCGATCAAGAATTAAGTTAGGAAGAAACTACTTCAGGTCAGAGTGGGTGTTCTACCACAACCTTGCGGCTCTATGACTCATACTTGTAGTCCGAATTTCAGTGCAAAGTTACACATAGCTGCTTCTACTTTGTGACTAGATTATTTAATTTATGCTTGTTTAGGAACATCAAATCAAGGCCTATGGGGAGGGATGAGGCTATTTCATAGCTCTTCAAGTTTTTCATGATCAATAAGGTCGTTCATCATACGCCTTACCCCCTCACGACTGGCTCTCCTGGGTTTTTGTTGATAAGTGTCGCTTATCAGCAAGCATCCTCAATACTGTGGGATTTTTACGGGAGTGAAAAGAGTATCGAGAGATACTCTTTTCACCGACAAGTCGGGAGAGCCTCACGACTTGTCACTGTAAAATGAGTCACAATCAGGATTACGAGTTGTTAACGATACTCTGGATCGGTCAAGCACGATCGATTGTTAGAAATCCCTAGCCATTTTTAGAAATGCTGTCTTTTTTACAAACCCTTCGAGAGACCTTGGCCCGCTGGTGGTCAGAGTTTACGCTTCAGACTAAATTGATGGCTGTGGCGACTTTGGGAGTCTCGCTCATTATGAGTGGGGTTACGTTTTGGGCAGTCAACAGTATTCAGCAAGATGCTCGACTGAGTGATACTCGGTTTGGGCGAGATTTAGGGTTGTTGCTCTCAGCGAACGTCTCTCCCTTAGTGAGTGAGAATAACCGCACAGAACTGGCGCGTTTTTCCCATCGCTTCTACAGCAGCACTTCTAGCGTTCGCTACATGATTTATGCTGATGAAGATGGGGAAATTTTCTTTGGGATTCCTTTTTCTGAGTCGGAAGTGCAAAACTCACTGACGATCCGCCGCCATATTCAACTCCCCGATGATTTTGCTCGGCACACGGAATTACCAATGGTGCGGCAACATTTAACGCCCGATGGGGAAGTGACGGATGTGTTTGTGCCGTTGCTCCATGACGGCAAGTATTTAGGGGTGCTGGCGATCGGGACTAACCCCAACCCTACGGTGGTTACCTCTTCTCACCTGACTCGTGATGTGACGATCGCAGTCTTCGTCTCTATTTGGGTCATGGTCATTCTAGGGGCAGTGATTAATGCGCTCACCATTACGAAGCCGATTAAGGAATTGCTCGTCGGTGTCAAAAATATTGCCTCTGGTAACTTTAAGCAGCGAGTAGACCTGCCCTTGGGAGGGGAACTGGGCGAATTAATTCTCAGTTTTAATGAGATGGCAGAACGCCTGGAAAGCTATGAAGAGCAGAATATCGAAGAGTTGACGGCAGAAAAAGCCAAGCTAGAAACCTTGGTCTCAACGATCGCCGATGGGGCAATTTTGCTCGACACCAACCTGCAAGTAGTGCTGGTAAATCCCACTGCCCGTCGGATCTTTGGTTGGGAAGGGCTGAATCTTTCCGGCGTGAATATTCTGCATCATTTACCTACTCCAGTCCAATCCCAACTGGGGCATCCATTATATCAATTGGCAGCGGGAAGCATTCCCAAGACCTTGCCTGCAACAGACGACTCTCTACCTCCAGACGGCAAACATGATTTACCAGAGAGCGATACGTTGCGCGATGGAGCCGAATTTCGGTTGACGCTCTCTGAACCCACAAACCGCACCATTCGGATTTTGCTGACTACGGTGTTCGATCAGTACCGGGAAAACCTGAAGGGCATTGCGATGACCGTGCAAGATATTACCCGTGAAGTGGAATTAAATGAAGCCAAAAGCCAATTTATCAGCAATATTTCCCACGAGTTAAGAACGCCCTTGTTCAATATCAAGTCGTTTATTGAAACCCTCTATGAGTATGGCGAAGAGTTGAGTGTGGACGATCGCCGAGATTTTTTAGACACTGCTAATAAAGAAACCGATCGCCTGACTCGCCTGGTCAACGATGTTTTAGATCTATCTCGGTTAGAGTCCTGTAAGCGCTATATTCTGGAGTCGATCTATCTCGCCCAGCCTGTGGAGCAAACTCTCCGCACCTATCAACTCCATGCCAAAGATAAAGGCATTGAGCTAAGCCAGGATATTGCCGTAGACTTGCCTCCAGTCTTGGGTAACTACGACCTCCTGCTGCAAGTGTTCTCCAACTTAGTGGGGAATGCTCTGAAATTCACGCCAACTGGGGGCAAGGTCGTGATTCGGGCCTATTTACTCGATCGCCCGTCACCTACCGAAGCCACACCATCCCAAGCTCCCAAAGTTCGCATCGAGATTTCTGATACTGGAATTGGCATCGACCCAGAAGACCAGGACGCAATTTTCGATCGCTTCTTCCGCGTGGAAAACCGAGTTCATACCCTTGAAGGCACGGGATTAGGATTATCGATCGTCCGCAATATCGTCGAACGACATCATAGCAAGGTGCATTTAGTCAGTGAAGTTGGCGTAGGAACAACCTTCTGGTTCGATGTGGCGGTTTCCCAAACGGAGTCAGGCACTACCGAGACTAAGGAGTTGGCTCCGGCTGTTACAGAGGCGATCGGAGTGTTTTGAGGATGATGGATTAAATCAATAGTTCGGACATTTTTGCGATAGTTAGCCCTCATCCCCCAACCCCTTCTGCCAGAACGGGAGAAGGGGAGCCGGATTGAAGTCCCTCTCCCCTCTTGGGCTTGTCATTACCAACATTTTTGAGAAATCGAAGATTTCTCAAAAATGTAAATTCTAAAACCCAATGCCTTCGTTACTAACTGTCAATAAGTGGTTACTATTGAGAATAGCAACATAGTCTAGAAACCTGACTGTGCAGGCTTTTTAAGAGATATTGGTAATGGCAAGCCTCTTGGGAGAGGGATTTAGGCTTCGACGTGAGCGCTCAGCCGAACGGTGAGGGTCTATCCTGGCTGTACAACAGGGTTTCCAGAACCTCCACAAAAACTGTCCGAAGTATTGTTAAATAACACCCCTGCTAAATCTCGAACTCGTCAGGAATTCGCAGCTAACCAACGCTGCACCTTTGCAACTGCATCTCTACAGGATCTCGTTACGGAAATTTTTTCCTGAGCCAGCTTTGTAACGTGCGTAGGGGGTCGCTGCTGGTCATTGGATTGGTCGTTGGAGTTGGTTTAGTGCGATCGTGGTACATCGTGCATTCCCTGGCATAGGGACGTTGGGGATAGGTGCAAGTGTCATCGGCATGGTAGGTGCAAGTCAGACACAGGGAAGCAGCGCCTGTTGCGCGGTGCAGAGGAATTCCAGGATGTCCATAGGCTTTCAAAACAGTGAAGCAGCGGGGACAGGTAACGGTTTGAGAGTCGATCGCTTGGTGACACTTGGGACAGTCGGGCATCAGTCCATTCATCCAGCACTACATTTTTGCATCATAACCCATGCCTACACTGTCTTGCAGTAGCTAAAGCCTAGGAAAACTTCCGAATTTGATACTCGCTGGCTTCGACCAATTCGTAAGCGGCTGACATTTGCCGAGAAAATTCCTGTTCCGTTTGGTCTAACACAGCCTTCGGCACACTCTGCCACTGTTCCTGGCTTTCCCACCGAATGACGATCGCTACTTCTGTTTGCTCTTGGGGATTAATCCATACTTCTTTATTCACAAATCCGGCAGAACGAGCTAAAACAGGAGTCCAGATTTCAGCATCTTTTTGGATAAACTGCTCTCTTAGTTCAGCGGCAACTCGAAATTTTAGGTATTCAATGACCATATAAACCAAACACTAGATAGTAAAGGCAATGCAATTATAGGAAATATATTTTAATCCACCTAGGTTAGATATAACCTCAATCATATATCTACAAGTCAATAATCCCTGGCAACCTACGGATCACGGCGCTTAGTTTAAGTTTCTATCTTTAAAAAAGACCTTAGGAGTCAGTGTAACCACCTTCTCTTAAGGTCTTGTCAAGGGCTGCAACTAACGCAGCAAAGCATTGGATTATCACAACACTAGATAACCGATTCAGCGCATTCCTTTAGTTAGTGGGGGGCATCAGCACGGTATCAATGACATGAATCACGCCGTTGCTGGCTTTGACATCTGCCATGACAACCTTGGCATTGTTGACTGTTACCTTACCGCCGGATACACGCACATTCACCGATGCACCTTCAACAGTCTTGACTGGGCCAGTTTTCAGCGTTTTCGATTCCACTGCACCTGCCACAACGTGGTAAGTCAGAATCTTCCGCAACATGGCTTTGTTTTCTGGCTTCAGGAGCTTTTCCACAGTTCCTTTAGGCAGTTTTGCAAAGGCAGCCTCGGTCGGGGCAAACACGGTGAATGGCCCTTTCCCAGATAGGGTGTCTACCAATCCTGCTTCTTTGACCGCTGCGACTAGCGTCTTGAAGTTAGGGTTAGCAGAGGCTACAGCAACGATCGTGCCAACTTTTTGACCCTGGGGCATGGCTCCTGGAGTGGGTTTCACAGGTGGCTTCATGGGCGAAGACATGGGGCTTGGCGGCGGAGACATGGGGGGGGATTGCATCTGCGCCTGGGATGGAATGCTCACAGCAACTCCGGCGGCGATCGTCAAACCAACAGTCGCGTAAATGAAACGCCGAGATAAGAAGTCGTTCATAGGATATGCTTTAAGCTCTAGGAAAGTAAAGAGAATGAACGGTATCACTGAGTTTCAACCGTCCAAACTACTGTAGCTTAATTTGAATGCCTAGAAATCCCCGTCTTTTCGCGTTAGCATCAGGCCGAACTTTTCTCCACTGGAGTCACAGGTTTTCCCGTCTGCGGACCCCTCTACAACCCAATAGGCTCGCACTTTTGAGACTCCAGAGTCATCTTTTTTAAGGGCGTAATACTCCAGGGTGCCGACACAGACCTGTCCATCGCTACCCCGATCGATAAAAGTACCCTTGTAATTGTCGTTGCAAGCCGTATCACGGTTCCGAGAAAAATCCACAGTACCTTCAAAGTCAACGTCTTTATTCTGAGTTCTGTAGAACAGAAGTGCGTTGGCTTTGGTTTCACAGACTTTGCCAATATCTTCCATAACGGTCATGCCTGTATCTGAGACATAGATGTAAGGTGTCGATTGGGAAGCAGGACTTTCAGAAGCTGGACTCTCAGATTCTGGACTTTCAGAAGCTGGACTTTCAGGAGGGTCGCTAGGGGTGGGGGCGATCGGCTCTGGTGTCGGGGTGGGGGATTGAGAGGGAACATCATAAATGGTTGAGTCATCAGGAGTTTCTACAGAAGAAGGGCTGTCGCCTGGAGACACGTCATTATTTTTTCTGATCGCTAAGGTGAAACTGATGATTAGGGATATGCCAATCAGGGAACCCAGACCTAAGAGGCAGCCCAGATTGAACCTTCGCCGTGGGCTGCCCACTCTGCCATTGACATCCTCTGGAGATGCGGGACGAAAGGCTGGAGAGACTGCCAGGGTAGGGGCAACATCGGGCGGCTGTGTTGGAAGCGGTGAAGCGGTGGGAGGGGCGATCGTTGGCACTTCAGCGGGCAATCCATTCTCCTGTCGCCGAGTAACTGGCGAAGAACGGGAGACTCGCAGTGCGTGTAACGCCTCTACAGCCGAGGGGTAGCGCTGGCGAAAGTCGTAGCGCACCATGGTTTCCAGCACAGTTGCCAAGGCAGAACTGACGGGTACGCGCACTTGGGAATCGTGGGTATGAATGCGCCAGAGAATTTCCCCTGTTTTTGGGTCATCGGGTAGCTGATGGGGTGGAACGCCTGTCAATGCCTGAATCCCAATCATCCCCACCGCGTAAATATCGCTACACAATCGGGGTTTGCCGCCCAATTGCTCGTTGGGCATGTAGCCGGGAGTGCCGATCGCCACGGTTCGACTGTCCTGTCCAGCAGGGAGCAGCGTGGCACTACTGACTTCTTTCATTGCGCCAAAGTCAATCAAGACCAACTTGCGCCCATCACTGGGTCGAATAATATTCGCAGGCTTGATGTCTCGATGGATAACGTTTTGTTGGTGTACAAAGGACAAAACGTCCAGCAACTCCAGCAGGAGGTTGAAAACGTGCGCTTCGCCGAGTTTTTCGCCGGATACAAGTTCCCGATCGAGTCCCTGGCCATCAATAAATTCTTGAACTAAGAAGAACTCAGCCTCTTCTGCAAAGTGAGCCATGAGGCGCGGAATCTGAGGGTGAGTTCCCAGTTTATACAGGGCTTCGGCCTCGCCATCGAACAGCCGCCTTGCAATCTCCAAGGTATGGGGATCGGTTGACTGCGGCTTGAGTTGTTTCACCACACAGTTGGGCTTGCCCGGCAATTGGAGATCTGCCGCCAGATAGGTCTGGCCAAATCCCCCGCCTCCCAGATAGCGAATAATCCTATAGCGTCCACCAATCGTCTTGTCTAGCATGTAGCTATTGTAGATTCGCCTCTATGGATTTGCCTTAGGTATCGCTGCAACAATTCGGCACATTATTTTTTTGTAAACACCTTAAAGCGTGACTGAGATTAGGGAGCAGGACGATCGCACAAGCGATCGAGACATTGTATTTCTAAATCAACGATCGCAATCCTTGCACATCGGGGTCATTTGGCTGAAGAACTTCTGCACCACGACAAGCAGTCTGTTTTTGGCTTAGCGGCGATGCTTGGGCAACGATCGGCATCCAGGGTGCGATCGGCATCATCACTACAGCCATTGTCAACGCACAAACCCGCTGCAAAACTGAACGTTGCAATTATGCCATCATTTCAATCCTCACACAGAGATATTCGACTTCTGACTTCCAACTTCAACATAATCTCCCAATGCCTAGAATCACTGACCGAAAAGATGGGGCAGCTTAAATCCGCTTTTGGGCTTTTCCTGAAGATGTCCTAGCACCGACTCAATTTCCTTGGAAATGGGATGATCGGGAAACCGGAGGCAAAAGAGACCGCCACTGGCCAATTCCATCATCTCCTGGGAATTGGGCAACACCCCAGCGACGGTAGCATTGTAAGTAGTTTCCACCTGTTTTCGCACATCTGCCCGATCGAAGCGTTGGGGCACCCGGTTCACCACCAGCAGCAACTGCGGCACTCCCAACTTTCG
>Ga0163144_10000568_pt1 | contig 86057 bp, 69 predicted proteins | sample OliLak19BULKMAT1_FD_123175 | JGI IMG/M metagenome (GOLD analysis project Ga0163144, IMG submission 123175) | Freshwater microbial mat bacterial communities from Lake Vanda, McMurdo Dry Valleys, Antarctica - Oligotrophic Lake LV.19.BULKMAT1 | ecosystem: Environmental > Aquatic > Freshwater >... | reverse complement strand
CGCGCAGGCGGGGACCCAGAAAAATGCCAGTCTGATGGCTGGATTACTTCGTAAGTCGCTTCGCTCGTTTCCCGCCTTCGCGGGAGCCTGCCCCCGGCTTTGACCGGGGGATGACGATGCCTTTGATTGTGAAAATCCCAACAGTCTCTAAACCTCGAACCTTAAACCCTTCAGCCCAACTGTTCCGCCAGCAGGTCCTTCACCATCTGGGGGTTCGCCTGGCCTTTGGTCTCTTTCATCACCTCGCCGACAAAAAAGCCCATCAGACCCGTCTTCCCGTCTCGATACTGCGCCACCTTATCCGGAAAACGGGTGACGAGCGACGTCACGATGGGCTCGAGCGCGCCGGCGTCGCTCACCTGGCGATAGCCGCGTTCTTCAACAATCGCCGCGGGCCGTTTGCCCGTGGTAACCATGGCGGCGAACACGTCTTTTGCGATCCGTGTGGAAAGTGTGCCGTCCTCGATGAGGTCGATCAACTCACCCACGGTATCCGCTTGGAGCGTGGTGTCGGCGAGGGGCCGGCCGGCGAGTTCGCCCGGAAGCGCGTGCACCACCCAGGCAGCGACGGCCTTGGGGGCATATCCGAGGACCTGGGTCGCATCAAACAGCGACGCCAGGGCGCCATCGGCGACAAGCGCCTCGGCCTCGGAGAGGTCGAGGCCGAGTTCGTCCACATACCGCTGTAGCGACGCCGCCTGGCTGGGAGACAAATTCTGGACGCTATCGGAAGTAGTTCGGGGTTTGGAGGTCGTGCCGCGTTCGCCGACACCGACAGGCGCGGCCGACTTCGTGGCCGGCGTCGTGGCCGGCGTCGTGGCTGGCGTCGTGGTCTTCTCCACTTCTTTCGCCCATGTATCCCGCAGCGTCACGATCCTGTTAAACACCAGCTTGCCGGGGGCTGTGTCCTGGTCGACTACAAAATACCCCTGCCGCTCGAACTGAAAGCGTTCGCCTAGCGTCGCGCCGGCAAGACTCGGCTCGACGACCGAACGCGACAACACGATGCGGGAATCCGCGTTGAGGGTATCCAGGAACGTCTTCCCCTCCTCCCCTTCCGGATCGGGGCGCGAAAAGAGGCGGTCGTAGAGGCGCACTTCAGCCGGCACGGCGTGCGCGGCGGACACCCAGTGCAGGGTGCCCTTCGCCTTCCGGGTCTCCCCGCCGCTGAGTGTCTCCGGGTCGTACGTGCAGTGCACTTCGACGACCTGGCCGGAAGCGTCCTTCACGACGCCCGTGCACCGGATGAGGTACGCGTACCGCAGCCGCACCTCCGCGCCGGGGGAGAGGCGGTGGAATTTTTTCGGCGGGTTCTCCATGAAATCCTCCCGCTCGATGTACAGTTCACGCGTGAACGGCACCGGACGGGAGCCTTCATTCGGGACATCGTGCGGCCAGTAGGAGGCGTCGTGGTGCTCTACCTTGCCCTCTGGAAAATTGGTGATGATGACCTTGAGGGGGTCCAGCACGGCCATCACGCGGGGCGCCTTGTGATTGAGGTCGTCCCGGATGCTATATTCGAGCAGGGCGATGTCATCTTCGCCGGTGGAGCGGGTGATGCCAATCCGGTCGCAGAACGCCTGGATGGACTCCGGCGTGTACCCGCGCCGACGGAGCCCGGCGATGGTGGGCATCCGGGGATCGTCCCATCCATCCACATACCCCTCGTTCACCAGCCGCAGCAGCTTCCGTTTGCTGGTGACCGTGTAGTTCAGGTTGCGGCGCGCGAACTCGTGCTGCCGCGGGCGCGGATTCCAGGCGACGGGGACGTTTTCGACCAGCCAGTCGTACAGCGGCCGGTGCACCTCGAACTCCAGCGTACAGATCGAGTGTGTGATGCCCTCGATGGCGTCGGAGAGCGGGTGCGCAAAGTCGTACAGCGGGTAGATGCACCACGCGTCGCCGGTGCGGTAGTGGTGAGCGTGTTTGATGCGGTAGAACACGGGGTCCCGCAAGAGCATGTTCGGGGACGCCATGTCGATCTTCGCCCGGAGGACGTGCGCGCCGTCCGGAAATTCGCCGGCCCGCATGCGCGAGAAGAGGTCCAGGCTTTCGGCCACGGAGCGATCGCGGTGCGGGCTGTTTTTGCCGGCCTCGTTCACCGTCCCGCGCAGCGTGCGGATCTCCTCCTCGTTCAGACTGTCGACGTACGCCTTGCCGGATTTGATGAGCATCACGGCGAAGCCGTAGAGCTGCTCGAAGTAGCCCGAAGCAAAAAACAGCTTGTCCTTCCAGTCGAAGCCCAGCCAGCGGACGTCGTTCATGATGGACTCGACGTATTCAATCTCCTCCGTCTCCGGGTTTGTGTCGTCGAACCGCATGTGACAGACGGCGCCGGGGAAGTCCCGCGCGATGCCGAAGTTGAGGCAGATCGAGCTGGCGTGACCGATGTGGAGGTAGCCGTTGGGCTCCGGCGGAAACCGCGTGGCGACGCGATCCCCGTTGAGGCCTGAACGCAGGTCCTCGTTGATGATGCCGCGGATGAAGTTGGTCGATGGCGCGCGATCGTCGCCAGAGGGTGACGTGGGAACTACTGACACAGGATTTGTGGCCGCTGTGGGCGCTGAGAGATGAAGGAGAACTCAGTTGGAGAAGATGCGAACGGCCACCTGGCCGCCGGCGTCCTCGAGGCGCTCGACATCGGTGTCGGCGAACCAGCCTTCGTCGGCCGGTTGGGGCTCACCGGTGTCGTCCGGGCGCTGGTAGTCCTTGATTTGCGTGACCCAGATGAGGTTCTTCTTGATGCCAGGCGCCACCTCCGTATTGGGCGCGAAGTCGCTCGCCACGCCTTCGATAGCGCCCAGCAACTGGCCCTGCTTATTGTAGAGATGGACGCGAACGCGGTCACCGAATTTGATCTTTCCTTCCATGGTACCGTGCCGTGCGAGATCGAAAACGTCAGGTATTCAAGAGGCTGTAGGACGTATCGTATCGGCTGAGGATCCCTGATAAACGAAGGACAATCGAGAAAAAATCATGCTTTTTTTGATCTTTCCCCGTGTTTTCATACTATCGCCGCAAGGCGTGGCAGCACACGCCTGTTTCTCATACCCCGCGGCCATGATCACCTCGGTCCTTCGTTCCCTCTTGCTGGTCGGCGCACTCGCGCTGACCGCCCTCTCGCCTACGCTCTTCGCCGAACGCGTCTCTGGCAGCTGGCACATGCAAATCGTACTCGACGCGAGCAGCGGTTCGGCCTATCTGCAGCTCGAACAGGACGGCGAGACGCTCCGAGGCGGCTACCAGGGCCTCCTCGGCCGCTCGGACGTCACGGGCACGCTGCGTGTCAACGAGATCGCCTTCACGGTGACCAGCGGTGGCCAGACGATCACCTACTCGGGCACGATCGAAGATGGCGCCATGAGCGGCCGATGCGACTACGCCGGCGCCACCGTCTGCACGTTCCGGGGGATCCGGTTGGAATCGTGAAAAGGGTACTAAACCCCGTGCTTAATTTTCCTACATCGAGGGTTTCGAATCGCTGCCAGGATGTAGATGCCGGCGCACGTCGGATGCGCCAGAAGCGACGTAGCGATCATGCATAACATGTAGCTACTCTTCCAATAATACCCTTTATTGGTGTTCCTGCAAGCCCCAGGAAATTCCATCTCACAACCAATCAAGGGTGATCCACCATGGATAACCGTACTATGCACAGGCTTCGGGCCTGTATCCTCACTATGCTAATGATCGCCTTATTCGGACTGAACAAGGCATCGGCGCAAGAAACGATCGACTTCGAAGGCCTCGTCGAAGGCCAGGTCGTAAGCAGTGTCTTCGGCGACGGTGGCTTCGGCCCCGTCACGGTGACCGGCTCTAATCTTCAAAACAGCCCCGGCGTCAACGCGGCCGTGATCTTCGACTCGTACTGCATCGGCGGATGCACCGGCAACGATCGCGACCTCGGTTCGCCGAACGTGGCCTTCGGGGGTCCCGGCCTCGGCCTGGGCGGCGGCCCGGGCGCATTCCAGAACGATTCGGCGCTGGGTAACATCCTGATCGTGCACGAGCGGCCGACGGAAATCGTCGACATCCAGCCGGGCCTGCCCGGCGTGATCAATCCGGACGACGAAAACGGCGCAACGACGATCGTGCTCGATTTTCCAGAGCCGGTGACCATCTACCAGTTCACAATCATCGACCGGGAGAGCAATGAGTCCCAGAACATCGAACTCATCGGTGAAGGCGGCGTCATGCTCGGCATGTTCAGCTCGCCGGCTACTGGCGACAATGGCGTCGCCACCGTGGTTACCGACGCCGGGCTGGCCGGCGCGGGCACGGCTGGCGTCGTGCAGCTCGTAATGACCCACAAGGGTTCGGGCGGGCTGGACAACATCGTCTTCCTGCCGCCACCGCCCCCACCGGGCGGCTGCTCGTACACCCAGGGCTTCTGGAAAACGCATCCGGAGGCGTGGCCTGTCGACCAGCTCACGCTGGGCAATGTGGTCTACACCAAGGCCCAGTTGCTCGATATCTTTAATGCCTCGCCCAAGGGAGATAAGACGCTCATTCTGGCGCATCAACTCATCGCCGCGAAGCTGAACGTCGCGAATGGCGCGGACGACACGGACATCGCCTCGACGATCTCGGCGGCCGATGCCTGGCTGATTGCCAACGGCCCCGTGGGCAATGGCAATAAGGACTGGAATGGGGGCGAAACGCTGAGCAATACCCTCGACGCCTATAACAACGGTGAGATCGGCCCGGGCCATTGCGACGATGTCAGCAGCGCGATGAATGCCGGCTCCCGGATCGACCGCCTCGCCGTGGACACCCCGGTCAGCTTCGGCCTGAATGGCAACTACCCGAACCCGTTTAACCCGACGACCACGATCAGCTTCTCCGTCCAGGAAGCGACGCACATCCGGCTTTCGGTGTACGACCTGCTGGGCCGTGAAGTCGAACTCCTCGTGGACCGCGCCCTCGAGGCCGGACAATACGACGCCAGCTTCGACGCCGGCAACCTGCCGAGCGGAACCTACCTCTACCGGCTGAGCACGCCGGCCGGGACGTTTACGCAGACGATGGTGCTGTCGAAGTAACTCTCCGCGGAGATTCCGTCCGTGTCATCGCGTTACCACGGCAGGTCCTCGGCTGTTCTCGGACCGGTCAATATAAAACCAACGGCGGATGGGGCACAAACCCCATCCGCCGTTTTACATTGGGTCCAAACCGCAGGCGGCGCTAGAGACGAGTCGAAGTTCCGTTCACTTCTACTGCAATCGTCGGGGTGTCTGAAACGAGCGACATGGCTTGTTCACCCACTGCGAATAGATCGACCAGGCTCCCATAACTGGGGGGAAACGCGAGACGATTACACAGGAGTAGTCCGCATTTATCGTGGCGCCGATTGTGAATGCCTCAGCGATGTGTGCAGGGGGACGGTAATGACACCCTGGGCTCCGTGACCGGGGCAACGATCACCACGCGCCAGGCCCGCATCGCGCCACCACAACCGCAGCGTCCGGTGCACTCTACAGTCTGGTACCGGTTCTGTACCCGGGCTCCGATGGACCTCTAATACCCCGTGCGCGATTCATACCGCCCGCTCATCACGATCCGCGGTGCAGCGGCAGCCCCGATACTCGACAGTTGAACGCTAAGACGATCCAGTGCCGCGTAGCTGTAATAGACGCCCGATCTTCCATCCTGCACAAAGTGGAGCCTGGGTGGAGAGGGGTCTCCTTCAAGTGGGTCGCCGCCCTCGCCTGTGTCCTGATCGGCTTCATTGTCGCCGGCAAACGAGGGGACCTGAAGAATCAGAGCCCCATAAATTGTCGCGGTACCTTTATACGTGATATGCAGGTCTGCCGAATCGCCCGCTCTGGCCATAACGATGCCTTCCCATCCGAATGTGCCGGAAAGCACTTGCATATCGCCCTCGATGAGCAGGACGCCATAACCTGCCACTGTGCCATTAAAGGTCGCATCTCCGGATACCACGATGTATTGCGGCTCCGTGGGTGAACCGTAGGTTCGATTGCCGTTAAATATACCACCTGGGAATACGGCATCCGCACGACTCAACACCTCTGTTCGAAGCGAATCGAGGTTGAGCGCAAAAGGTCCATACGTTACATCGAGTTCTCCACCGATACCGACAATCTGATCTTCTTGCTTGTGGGAAATCGCACCCTCAACAAGATCCTTCACGCTGCTGAGCGTTGTCCGGACGCCATGAACGGCTACCGAACTTCCCGCATAGGGCCCGCCCATCGACGGCGGCGTGGTATCGATCCCGCTGTCTACAAATGAATCGCCGTTGAATGATATCTCGGCGTATGGGGCATCGATTAGAATCGCCGCTTCTACCGTCCCCGGTGCAACAATGCTGCGGAGCGTGGCCGTGATCTCATACCCTTTATCGCCACTGATACCGGTCGCTCGAAGCAGGATCTCGCCTCCAGCCAATGGTGTCGCGGTTAAATCGAAATGGCCGCCTAGAAACGCGTGATCTACATACGAAATCATCTCGGCATTCGAAAAATCACGCTTCGCCTCGGCTACTCCCAGATTGATCGCCGATGTGGCTATTTGCCGGGCAAGAAGCTCGTTTTCGTATGCCGAGACTACGGAGCTTGTCGTGTGAGTAGACTGCTGCGAGGACTGGTTAACGATGAGCGCCGAGGCGATAAACCCCGCTAGTACAATAAGCAATCCCTTCCCCATGGCGATAACAAGAGTTAGTGGTCAGCAATTCCGGGGGGGATCTGCGCGAAGCGAGCCGTGATGAGTGGGCGGCATCGGTCTTCGTTATGGCACGCGGTTTTTTCCAAGTGGGCTACACGTACCGCATCTGAACGTAATGCAGCGCATAACGAAAAAACAAGTGGTTTTGGCGCATTCGAGGTCTTTTATGCTAGATTTTCCTGCCTGCGCTGGTTTTGCCATGCTCCAAGAGGAATTCGCAAGCGGACAACACCTGAATAACCAGATAAAATGCTCCGGCCTGGCATCTCACCATAAGGGCTCGCCGTTTCAGTACAAGTGTACGCGCCTCATCGAACCAGCGTCATCCGCCGGCTCTGGGCGCCGCCGGCGGTTTCCAGCCGGTACAGATACGTCCCGCTCGGCAGCCTTCCGGCGTCGAAGGCCACACGGTGCGGGCCGGCGGGCAGCGTCCCGTCCACCAGCGTTTCAAGCCGGCGTCCCTGGATATCGAATACGACCAGGCGGACGGCTTCGGGGCGTGTAAGGGTGAAGGTGATGGTGGTCTGCGGATTAAACGGGTTCGGGTAGTTCTGGTTGAGCGTGAACGACGACGGCAGCGCGCCCCGCTCCACGGCCACGGGGCTCGCGGGGTTGGCGATGAGCGGGAGCGCCTCATACGGATGACCGAACAACACTTCTCCGACGACCGCGGGGTCGAGCCCGAACCAGTCCTGCAGCATGGTGGCGTAGATCGTGCGGAAATCGTGTTCGTGCAGGATGTTGCCGGCGAGGTCCAGGTTCACGAGGTCGGGCGCGTTGCCGTACAGGCCGCCGTTCACGCCGTCGCCGGCGACAAACAGGGGCGCGGCGGTGCCGTGGTCGGTCCCGAAGGAGCCGTTCTGCCCCACGCGCCGGCCGAATTCGGAGAACGTCATCGTCAGCACGCGGTCGCCCATGCCGGCCGCCGCCACGTCCTGTAGAAAGGCGTCGACACTGGATGCCAGGGCGTTCAGGAGTTGGCCGTGGTCGCCCAGCTGGTTGGCGTGGGTGTCGAATCCGCCGATGGAGACGTGGTAGATCCGCGAGCCGAGGTTGCCCTTGATCAGGCGGGCGACAATGGACAGGTTATTGGCGAGCGTGTTCTGGGGATAGTCGACCTCATTCGCGCCAACGGCCGAGGCGGCCTGAACGGCGCCGGCGTAGACGAAGGAGTCGTTGGCGACGGAGCGGACGTAACCCATCTCGGCGCCGTAGCGGGTCGAGGGCAGGCCGGCGGTTTCGTAGAGCTTGCCATCCTCGGCGAGGCGCTCGAAGAATTCCGGACTCACCAGCGACATCCCCATGTTGCCGGCCGGCCCCTGGAACATCAGGGACGACAGGCCGCCGATCTGGACGGCCAGCGGGAAGTCGGTCGGGGTCTCGTCGAAATTCGGAAACTCCCGATTCAGGTACCGCCCCACCCAGCCGGTGGGGGAAATGGTGTCCGATGAGGTGCCGGACATCCAGATATCCGTGGACCGGAAGTGGGAGAGGTTCGGCGACGGGTAGCCGACGTTCTGGACGATGGCGAACCGCCCATCGTTGAAGTACGGCCCGAACGGCGCAAGGGACGGGTGCAGCCCCTGATCGAGCCCTACCGCCAACGCCTGGGCCGTGTTTTTGGCGATGGCGATGGACGGCCGCTCGCGGTAATAGACGTCGTTTTCGTAGGGGATGATGGTGTTCAGGCCGTCGTTGCCGCCGGAGAGCTGGATGAGGACGAGCACACGGTCGGTCTCGGCGGCGGCCAGCTGCGCCAGCAGCGGCGAGGCCCCGTAGGCGCGGATCGGGGCGCCTCCAAGCACGAAGGCGCCGCCGATAGCCGCGCCGAGGCCCGTGAGGAAGTCGCGCCGCGACCAGGCGGCATGGTCGCGGGTGTGGGCTTCGCCGTGTTCGAGGGCGCTGCCGTAACGGGGTGCGGGGCGGGTGGGATGAGGATGATCACACATAGCTTCAGGCGATAAAAGACGTGGAAGGATCGCGGCGGTACCCGGCGCGCGGCATCAGGTGAGGTGGAATTCGGGGAACTGGCTCAGGTAGCGGGCGAAGAAGAGCAGCGTCCAGGGGGCGAGGTCTTCTTCGAGGTTCCACTCGTACCACGGCACCCCGCCGAGGAAGATCTTGGCCAGGTCGCGTTCGTACGCCGGCGCATCGAGCACCTCCTGCGGGATCGGATTGTTGACCAGGTCCCCGCTGAACGGATCGGCGACGGCGCCGATGTCGAGCGTGTCGAGCGGGACGTTCAAGAAGTGCTCGGCGAAGGCGATAGGCAGTTTAAAGGCGTGGAGCGGATCAGTCGCCTCTGGGAATTGTGCGGTGAGGGGCAGTAGATCGAGCGGTTGCTGGCCGTTGTCGCCGAAGAGGAGGAAGTCGGAGATCAGCCAGCGAATGGGCAGCGAGGTGGTGGTAAGCCACGTCCGATATCCCGGCCAGCCGGCGACGTTAGGCGGGTTGAGAAGCTGCTGCTCGATGAAGCCGGCGAGGCGGACAAACAGGTCCACACGATCCGGATCCGGCACAAGGTCGGTGTTGCCGTACAGGGTCACGAGCCAGTCGACCGGGCTGGAAATCTGGGCGCCGACCACCTCCTCATCGAAGAAGTGCGCGCTGGTGAGCATGGCCGAGACAACGGGTTCGATGGCGAAGTTATTGGCGAGAAAGACGCCGGCCATCTCCTGGACCATGTCGGGATCCGGCACGGCGTACACGAATTCCTGATAGAGTTTGGCGCAGATGAAGTACGCGATCTGCGGCGCGCGCTCCTCGAAGACGATGTCGACGACCTCGTCATATCCAAAATTACCCGTTCGCCCGAGAAAGGTCTTTTCGCCGCGATCGTGGAAGACCTGTACGAACTCCGGCTCGTTCGCGATGTAGTCGATCACCCAGCCCGTGAGCGCGCGGGCGATCGCGGCGATGTCTTCCTGGGTATAGTTGTCGTTCCCGTCTTTATCCTGTTGCCCCATCGTGAACAGCTCCAGCAGTTCGCGGGCGTAGTTCTCGTTGGGGGCGCCGACGCGGTTGTCTTCGCCGTTCAGGTAGGAGAGCATGGATAGGTCGTTGCCGGCGGCGCGGACAAACGCCTTAAAATCGCCAAACGCGTGTTCGCGCAGCATGGCCAGGTAGCGATAGGCCTGAGTCGCGAGAAAGTAGTCGTCCACCTGCGTCACGAAGTGGTTGTGCCAGAAGAGCACCATTCGCTCGCGGAAGCCGACCGGCCGGAAGAGCCCCATCCACCCGTTGATGAGTTCGCCGACCCATGCGATGTTGGCCTCGATAAACGCATCGATCACCTCCTGGGGACCGCTGAAGTCGGGGAGTGGCTCATCGACCCATACAGGTGGCCCGGGGAACGGCGTGGCGTCGCGGTCCAGGGCGCGGGCAACGATCTCGTGCACGGCTTCCGCGGCGGTTTTCCCAACGAGCGCCTGGATCTGCGCCGGCGAAGCACCGAAGCCCGTCCGGCGCAGCAAATGGGCGGCGCGAGCGCGGTCGAGCGGTGGTGTGTAAGGTTCCAGGCCGGCGGCGACGCGGAGGGGCGAGGCAGGGGGATGTGGCGAGTGTTTGCCGGCCACCGGGGGGACGCGCTTCAAAAACGCCGGGAGATCGGAACTGGCGGAGCGCGGGCGTTCACGGGCGCGCTCGATGAGCACACGTATCTTCGCGGGATCGTTCATATTCGGTACGGGATAAAGCGAGAGGAGAAAGACAGCGTGATCGACTGCCTACCCTGCTATATGCGCAAGTCCCTTACCAGATTACCCGATACCTCCAACTTAATTTCAGCGGGTTGGGTAACAACGCTGTGACGGCGCCCGGATATGCCGGGCGCGGTATAAGGTTCAAGGTTCGAAGTTCAAGGGATGACATGTTTAAGGGATGTCCTTAAATCACGAACCTTAAACCCATCAGACCGTCGTGCGGAGCGTCAGCTGGTGGAGGCCGCCGAAGGAGGACCAGGAGCTGAAGGCGTAGTCGAAGTGAAGGCGGGAGACTTTGATGCCGGCGCCGAACCCGAAGCCGGCGAAGTCGAGCCGGCTCTTGAACTTGAGCGCCTCGTGCCGGCGGTGGTTGTAGCCTACACGCAGGTTGAACCCTTCGCTGAACTGAAACTCGCCCCCGACGGCTACATGGTGCATGGCCTCGTCGAAGCCCGTCGCCCCGGAACCCAGCTCGCCGATCGACTGGAGGTTGTACCCGGTGACGGTGACCAGCAGCGGGAGGTAGCGCAGTCTGCGGGAGAGAGCGACACGAACGTCGAGCGGGAGTTCGTCCTCCACTGCCCCGAGCGAGTTGAGCGTCAGGCCCAGGTTGTGCACGGAGGCGCTGGCCGTAAAGCCGCCGTCGAGCGTGTGGTACAACAGTCCGACATCCGCGGCGAGAGCGGACGCGTTGAAGTCGCCGATGCGGGAGAAGATGGAATGGACGTTGGCGCCCAGGAGGACATGGTCGTCGAATCGGCGGGCGAGGCCGAGGGTGAAAGCGATATCGGACGCGTTGAAGGAGCCGATTTCCTCGCCGGCCGCGTCGCGTTCGGTGAGATCGCCCCAGCCCAGGAAGCGAACGCCCAGACCGGCCTGCCCCAGGCCGCCCAACTGGAAGCCATAGGCGGCGAAGCCGGCTCGGAGGTCGCTCACATGGTTGAGGAAGGACACCGAAAGCTGGCGATCAACCAGGTCGCTCAGCAAGGCCGGGTTGTAGAACATCCCGTTGATGTCGTCATCGTACATCGCCGCAAACGACCCGCCGAGAGCGGCCGAACGGGCCGAGGGCTCGAGTTGGAGAAAGGCAAAGCCGGACGACTCTCGCTGGGCCAGAGCCGGTGCGGCGGACGCGGAGAGGAGACACCAGATACAAACGAGCCGGCTCAACCATAAAGGGTTATGTTGCGTCATGCGGCACTTCCAGGACGGGTGATTACGAGAGGCGGCCCGTTTTCTACATCGGCCCGTTTTCTACATCTGCCCGTTTTCTACATCTGCCAGCAAAGGGGGATCCAGGATGGAATGAGATCGGCCGACGGGGCGTCTGTTAACACAACGTAACGAATCCGAACAGCCGGAAACCAAACGTCGAAACAGCGTTAAACCACACATCAAGCGACACATTTCGTCTATCGAAACGCGTCACACCATTCAGATACGAAAAAAAATATGTTTAAACACGTACGCTTCGCTCTGCTTGCGGTCATCCTTCCGCTGGCGGGCTTTATTACTTTGGGCCAGCTGGCCACAACCTACACGGCCGACAAGGCACACTCCGAAGTGGGCTTCAAGGTGCGTCATCTGGGCATCAGCAACGTGCGCGGCGAGTTCTCCGACTACGATGCGAATGTCTCGATGGACGGCGAGGACCTGAGCACTCTTCAGGCCGAAGCTACGATCAAGACGACCAGCATCAACACCGGCAACGAGCGCCGCGACAACCACCTCCGCTCGGATGACTTCTTCAACGCCGAGCAGTTTCCGGCGATGACCTTTAAGAGCAAGGCGGTCCGCAACATCAGCGGCAGCACGTTTGAGCTCGTGGGCGACCTCACGATCCGCGACGTCACAAAGGAAGTCGTGTTCGAGGCCGAATACCTCGGCGCCGGCAAGATGATGGAGACGGCCAAGGTTGGTTTCGAAGCCGAAACAGTCATCAACCGCTTCGACTTCAACCTGAAGTGGGACAACCTCACCGAAGCCGGCGGCTTCGTGGTGGGAGAAGAAGTGACGATCGAACTCGCGCTTGAGCTCGACGCGGTCAAGTAATCCGGCGTAAACGTCAGAATACGAGGGCAACCGGCGCGTCAGGCGCCGGTTGCCTTTTTTGTTGGATAACCCACCCGCGGCCGCAGAAACATGAAATCCGTGCCCGGCGGCGGGCGGCGATCGGATCAACTCGCTACCCGAGCGCGTTCGGATGGAGCCAGCGCCATGCGCGCGCCGGTTCATCACGCATTGCATGAGTCCTTTCCATGATCAAGTTTATCCAGAAGCTTTTCGGCGGCGACTCGAACGAACGCGACCTCAAGAAACTGTGGCCGACCGTTGGGGAAATCAACGACTGGTACGCGAAGTGCAAGACCCTCTCGGATGACGAACTGAAGGCCAAGACGGGCGAGTTCAAGGCGCGCATCCACGAGGCGGTCGCGGATATCGAGGCGCGGCGGGACGAGATCCGGCACGAGTTGCGAACGGGCCTATCCGAGCAAGCCGCCAGCGGCGACGGGCAGCCGTCGGAACTGTCGATCGAGGAAAGCGGACGTCTTTCGGAAGAGCTGGACGCCATCGATCAGCAGTGGCTGGATACCGTGGAGGATGTGCTGGAAGAATTGTTGCCTGAAGCCTTCGCCGTGGTGAAGAGCGCCTGCGAGCGCCTCGTCGGGCAGTCGTGGAAAGCCGGCGGCTCCATAGTGAACTGGGACATCGTTCCCTACGATGTCCAGCTCATCGGCGGCATCGCGCTCCACCAGGGGCGGGTGGCCGAAATGAAGACGGGTGAAGGCAAGACCCTCGTAGCCGTCGCCCCGGTGTACCTCAACGCCCTCGCCGGCCGTGGTGTCCACCTCGTCACCGTCAACCCCTACCTCGCCCAGCGCGACGAGGAGTGGATGGGGCCGATTTTCCACTTTCTGGGTCTCACAACGGCGGTGATCGACCGCCATGAGCCCCACACCGAAGCCCGGCGGGCCGCCTATCGGGTGGACATCACCTACGGCACCAACAACGAGTACGGGTTCGATTACCTGCGAGACCACTCGTTCGTCACCGAGGCCGATCATCTCGTGCAGCGTGAGCACTTCTTCGCGATCGTCGACGAGGTGGACTCCGTCCTCATCGACGAGGCCCGCACGCCGCTCATTATCTCCGGCCCGGTTCCCCAGGCCAACGACTCGCGCTTCGACGAACTCAAGCCGCCGGTCGACCAGCTCGTGAAAGCCCAGCAGAAACTCGTCGCCGGCTTCGTCGCCGAGGCCGAGAAGATGCTCAAAATGCGCGATGAAGCGCGCGCCGCGGGCGAGAACAAGAAGGCCAACGAATACGAAGATACCGCCGGCCTCGCCCTCCTCCGCGCCCACCGCGGCTTCCGCAAAAACAACCGCCTCGTCAAGCTCATCAACGAGCCCGGCGTCGAGCAACTCCGCCAGAAGACCGAGTTCTTCTACCTGCAGGAAAACGCCAAGAACATGCCATTTGTCGACGAAGAGCTGTTTTACGCGCTCGACGAAAAACAGCATGCCATCGAGATGACGGAGAAAGGCCGCGTCTACACGGCCAAAGCCTCCAATCAGGACGTGAACCTCTTCGTCCTCCCCGACATCGGGGAAGAGACGGCGCTCATGGAAAAGGCGCACGCCGACGCCGTGAAGGCCCTCGAAGAAAGCATCCGGAAGATGGACGATCTCACGCCAGAAAAGCGCCAGCACAAACTGGAGAACGACCTCCGGCTGCTGGGCAGTGAACTGGCGGAAAAAAAGCGCACACTCTATACCACCTACTCGGACCGCGCCGAGCGACTCCACGCCATCGAACAACTGCTGAAGGCCTACACCCTGTTTGAGAAGGACATCAACTATATCGTCCAGGAAGACAAGGTGATGATCGTCGACGAACACACCGGCCGCGTATTGTCCGGCCGGCGCTACTCCGACGGACTCCACCAGGCGATCGAAGCGAAGGAAAACGTGAAGGTGCAGGCGGCGACCCAGACGTACGCCACCATCACCCTCCAGAACTACTTCCGCATGTACCACAAGCTCTCCGGCATGACGGGCACGGCTGTGACGGAGGCGGAGGAGTTCTTCAAGATCTACAAGATCGATGTCGTCGTCATCCCCACGAACAAACCGGTCACACGTAAGGACCTGGACGACCTCGTGTTCAAGACGCGGCGCGAGAAGTTCAACGCCGTGATCGAAAAGATCACCGAGTACAACCAGAAGGGGCAGCCCGTGCTGGTGGGCACGACAACGGTGGAAGTCTCGGAGACGCTCAGCCGCATGCTGACGCGGAGCAAGATCAAACACAACGTGCTCAACGCCCGGAGGGACCGCGCGCTGCAGGAAGCGCTCATCGTCGCCGAAGCCGGCGAGCGGGGCGCCGTCACCATCGCCACCAACATGGCCGGCCGCGGCACCGACATCAAACTCGCCGCCGGCGTGCGTGAACTCGGCGGCCTCGCGATCATCGGCACCGAGCGCCACGAGAGCCGGCGTATCGACCTCCAGCTACGCGGCCGCGCGGGCCGGCAGGGGGACCCCGGCGAGAGCCAGTTCTACATTTCGCTGGAAGACAACCTGATGAGCCTTTTCAAGAGCGACCGCGTCGCGCGGGTGATGGATCGGCTCAATCTGGAAGAAGGCGCCGTGATCACCCATCCGTGGGTAAACAAAAGCATCGAACGCGCCCAGAAAAAGGTCGAACAAAACAACTTCGGCATCCGCAAGCGCCAGCTCGAATACGACGACGTGCTCAACGCCCAGCGTCAGGTCGTCTACACCCGCCGCATCAACGCCATCCATGGCGACTTCATGCGCGGGGACATCATGGAGATGCTGGAGAAGCTCGTCCGCGACATCGTCCCCGCCCGATACGCCGAGGGCGACCTCGCCGGCCTGCGCGAAGAATTGCTGCGTGTCCTCGCCCTGGACTTCGACATCGACCAGGAGACCTTCGCCCGGCTCGGCGAAGACGGGGTGACGGACAAGGTGATGGCCGCCGCCACCGAGTACTACACCCGGAAACGCGAAGCCCTCGCCCGCCCGTTCGCCGACAGCATGACGCGGTTGCTTGAAAGCGACGCCGAGCAGAAACCGGAGCGGATCTTCGTCGACTTCACCGACGGCCGCCGGCTCATGCGCGTCACCGTTCGCGTGACCGACGCCGCCGAGTCCCAGGGCCACGCGATCAACAACGCCCTCGAACGCGTCGCCCTCCTCGTGTTCATCGACGAACACTGGACGGAGCACCTCCGCGGCCTCGACGAGGTCAAGGAAGGCATCGGCCTGCGCGCCTACGGCCAACGCGACCCGCTCGTCGAGTATAAGATCGAGGCCTTCCGGCTGTTCGGGGAGATGATGAATACCATCAACCAGGACGTCGTGTCGTTCGTCTTCCGAGCCGGCCCACTCGTCAACAACGCCGCCGCGCCGCGGCGGACCGCCCGCCCGGCTCAACAGCGGCTCGACCCGAAACGCGCCCAGGCCAGTCAGCCCACCGATTCACCGTCCTACGGGGTTGGCGGAAAGGAGCCTTCCGCCGCCGACCGCGACCCCACCGCCGGACCCCAGAGCGTCGTCGTGGGCGAAAAAACCGGCCGCAACGATCCCTGCCCCTGCGGCAGCGGCAAAAAGTACAAGCACTGCCATGGGAAGTGAAGGTAAAAGGTAAAATGAAAAAGGTAAAATGGGTGCGATGCTGCGGGCATGGAGGGTATGCCGGGTGTGTGATTCGCGTCTAGGGAAGTAAGGGGAGGGGTCTTTGACGTTCACGCATCGACTCAGACATATAGTATGCACATCTAAAAAAAAGCTGTAGATTCCTCTGGGCTCGTGAAACGAACGCGCAGCGAACACTGGGATTGAATGATAAGCCATTCCCCCGTTTCGCCTTTTGCCTTTTCCATTTTGCCTTTTGCCTTTTCCATTTTGCCTTTTGCCTTTTCCATTTTGCCTTTTCCATTTCGCCTTTTGCCTTTTCCATTTTGCCTTTTGCCTTAGCATGCTCCGCTCCCTCTACATCCGCGACTATGCGTTGATCGAAGAGCTCACCGTGGAATTTGAAAGCGGCCTGAACATCATCACGGGGGAGACAGGGGCCGGCAAGTCGATTCTGATGGGGGCGCTGAAGATGATCCTCGGCGAGCGGGCCTCGCTGGAGGTGATCCGGACGGACGCGAAGAAGGCGATCATCGAGGGCCTGTTCGACAACACGGGCTCGGGCCGGATTCGGAAACTGCTGGAGGAAAACGACCTCGACCCCGCGGATCAGATCATCCTCCGCCGCGAGATCTCCGCCGCCCAGAGCCGCGCGTTCGTGAACGACACGCCGGCGCCGCTAAACGTCGTCCGCGAAGTCGCCAGCCAGCTGATCGACCTCCACGGCCAGCACGAGCACCAGATGCTGCTGCGGACAGAGACGCACGTGGATGTGCTGGATCAGTTCGCCGGCCTGGGAGACCTCCTCGCCCGCTACCAGGCCCAGCACGGGGATACCGCCACCCTCGTGCGCGAGCTGGACACCCTCGTCGCCCAGGAGCGCGACCTCCGCCAGCAGAAAGAACTGTACGAATTCCAGATCGAAGAGATCGACGCCATCGGGCCCGAGGAGGGGGAGGAAGATGCGCTCGAAGGCGAAGAGCGCATCCTGGCCAACGCCGAGCGCCTGTACGAGGCGACCATCCAATTGTACGACCTGCTGTACGAGTCCGACAACGCCGTCAACGACCATCTGGTGCGGGTCCGTAACGAGTTGCAGGACCTCGCGCGGATCGACGCCGGCCTCGAAGAATCCGCTCGAGAGGCCGAAAGCGCCCAGATCGTGGTGGCCGAGCTGGCGCATTTCCTGCAGGACTACAACGCGCGGATCGAGTTCAACCCCGAGCGTCTGGCCTTCATCCGTTCGCGTCTGGGCGACATCGAAACCCTCAAGCGGCGCTACGGCGGCACCCTCGAATCCGTGCTGGCGCATCGTAAAGATATAGGCGCCCGCTACGAGCTGGCCGTCAACTTCGAGGGCGCCATAGGCGTGTTGAAGGAGAAGATCGCGGAGCGCCAGGCACAGCTGTCGGATACGGCCCGCCGGCTGTCGCGGAAACGACGCGAAGGGGGGGATCGGGTCGTGAAAGCGATCGTGGCCGAGTTGGGCCGGCTGGGGATGCCGCACAGCCGATTCGAAGTCCGTTTCACGCAGGCCCCCTCCTCCGCCGGCTGGATTACGGACGAGGCCGGGCAGCGCGTACAAGCCTACCCGAATGGCATGGACCAGGTCGAGTTCTTCATCTCCACCAACCCCGGCGAGTCCCTCAAACCCCTGGCGCGGGTCGCCTCCGGCGGCGAAATCAGCCGCATCATGCTCGGGCTCAAGACGATCCTCGCGAAGAGCGAGCGGCTTCCGATTCTCGTGTTCGACGAGATCGACGCCGGCATCTCGGGCACGATCGCCAACAAAGTGGGCGAGAGCATGCGCGACCTCGGGCAGTACCACCAGATTATCGCCATCACCCACCTCGCCCAGATCGCCGCCATGGGCGACGTACACTACCGGGTAGCCAAACACGTCGAAAACGGCCGGACCCACTCGACGATCACGCGCCTGCCCGACGCCGAGCGTGTCCGCCAGGTGGCCTCGCTCATCAGCGGCGCCGAGATCACCGACGCGGCGTTGCAGAGTGCGCGCGAGTTGATGGCCGCCGGCCGGCGCGTCGAACGGGCGGCGTGAGGGTATATTTCCCGAGGAAACAGGCCTGCGGTGGCATATATAGGGCGGGCACCCTTAATTTCGGCGAATAACGTGTACGCCTCCCGGATGCGTCTTGTTGTGTGACGATCGTTGAGTCTCGGGCGCCGGCTATTCACGCACCTCCCCTTCCGGCCGGCCACCAGGCTCGGTGTTTTTTTGTTTGAATTCAACTTATAGCGATTACATGGCTACCAAAAAGATCAAGTTCGGCACCGACGGATGGCGGGCCGTCATCGGAGACGATTACACGTTCGAAAACCTGGAGCGCGTGGCCCGCGCCACGGGGCAATGGCTGCACAAAAACTACGGCCCCGCGCCCCGCGTCGTCATCGGGCATGACACCCGGTTCATGGGGCGCACGTTCACCGAGCTGGTGGCCTCCGTCCTGGCCTCGCAAGGCATCCACGTGTTGTTCGCGGACACCTTCACCACCACCCCGTCCATCAGCTGGGGCTCTAAGGCGTACGGTTGCAGCGCGGGCATTGTGATCACCGCCAGCCACAATCCCCCCGAATACAACGGATTCAAGATCAAAGCCAGCTTTGGCGGGCCGGCCTCACCGGAGATGATCGCGGAGGTCGAGGCCGAGTTGGAACAGCTCAAGCCCTACGAGTCGAAGTCATTTAAGGACCTCGTGGCCGCCGGCAAGATCGAACTGCACGATGTCGCGGGCGACTACGTGAAGCTGCTCCGTGAGAAGCTGGACATCGCGGCCATCAAGGCCTCGGGCATCAAGATCGCGCACGACGCCATGTACGGCGCCGGCCAGGGCATTGTCGCCCAGTTGCTTGGGGCCGATCGGGTCGTCGAGCTGCACAACGACTTCAACCCGAGCTTCAAGGGCCAGGCGCCAGAGCCCATTGAGAAAAACCTGACGGAACTGGCCGCGACGGTCGTGCGCGAGCAGTGCGCGGTCGGGCTCGCCAACGATGGCGACGCGGACCGGATCGGAATGTACGACGAAAAAGGGCAGTTCGTAAACTCCCATCAGCTGCTCGCCCTCCTCGTCAAATACCTCCACGAAGAGCGCGGCCTCAGCGGAGACATCGTCAAGACGTTTTCGACGACGTCGATGCTCCAGAAGATGGGTGACAAGTACGGCTTGAAGGTCCACACCACCCCGATCGGTTTTAAATACATCGGGTCGTTGATTGTCGAGGGCGACGTGCTGGTGGGCGGCGAGGAGTCCGGCGGCATGGCCGTAAAGGGTCACATCCCCGAGCGCGACGGCGTCTACATCGGGCTGTTGACGGTCGAGATGATGGTGAAGCGAGGCAAGAAGCTGTCAGAACTCGTGCAGGAGCTTTTCGACGAGTTCGGGCCGCACGAGACGTACCGAATCGACGTCCACACGACGAACGAGAAAAAAGAGAGGATCCTGGAGCGGCTCAAGGCCGGCGGGCTTTCGGAAATCCATGGTCAGAAGGTGAAGCATCTCGACACCCTGGATGGCTTCAAGCACATGACCACGAACGGCTGGCTGCTGGTGCGGCCGTCCGGCACCGAGCCGGTGCTGCGCGTCTATTCCGAGGCGCCGACGTTCGAGGCCGCGAAGGGGCTCGTGGAGGACGCGGCGAAGCAGCTTGGAGTTGGCTGATTGTTATGGGCAGGACAGACCTTTAGGGTCTTCATAACCCTAAAGGTCTCGTTGCCGGCTGAACCGCGCTCCGAGGCCGGCGCACAGCCTCTCCAGGTACTGCTGATCGACGGCGTCGAAGGCGTCGGGGAAGTCCGAATCCACATCCAGGACCCCCAGCACCCGGCCGGCCGGCGTGAGGATGGGGACGACGATCTCGGATTTGGTCGTCGACGAACACGCGATATGCCCCGGGAAGGCCTCGACATCCGGCACGAGCTGCGTCTGTTTCGTCCGCGCCGCGGCGCCGCAGACGCCGCGCGAGAAGGGGATCTGGAGGCATCCGTGCCCGCCCTGGTAGGGGCCGACGACGAGCAGGTCGTCCGTCACCGCCCGGTAGAAGCCCGTCCAGTGGTAGTAGTCGAACGCGTGGTGCAGTTCGCAGGCGACGGTGGCCATGGCCGAGACCCAGTCGGCGTCGTCGCCGAGAAGGGCGTCGATGCGGGTGAGGGTTTCTTCGTAGAGGGTGGGGGATGGCATAGAGAAAAGGGGAGAGGGGGGGGAGAGGAACGGGCGGGGAATTGGGCGCGGCGTCCGCGGTTGTATATCGTTACCCCAAGGGCAGGATCCCGGATCGGAAAGGATGCGTTATGGGGTATAACCGCGGTGCGATGATGTATGTTGGCTGGTTTGCCGCCGGCAGATTGCGGTTGTGATGACTTCAACGTTTTTGAGACGCAATATTTTGCGTCTCTACGGGCATTCAACCGACTGAAAACCATGCGCCTATTTGCTGCTTTTGCTCTCGTATTGCTTGGAATTACGGCGCCGGCCTCTGCCCAACGCACGGGTTCGATTTCCACCGACAAGACCGTTTACGCGTATGGCGAACCTATCGTCATCACCTATGCCTTCGTAAACGACAGCGACAGCGCCTATACCGTCTTCACATCTTCAAGCTGCCAGGCAGTGTTCTTTTTTGACGGTGACATTTTACCACAGGTCTGTACGGCGGATCATTTCCCGCAGACGATCCCGCCCGGCGGTCAGCGCACATGGCGTTGGCATTTGGATCCAACCCGCCTCGGCATCCCTTCGACGGATGGTCTGCATACCCTCATCGCCCACTTTGGCGTCGCTTATGCCGATACAGTGACGATCGAGGCACCGGCTTACCTGGGCGGCACGATCGATATACACTTCCGATCCACCGCGCCCGTTGACAGCATCTCGGCTATGGTGGAGGTGCTACAGGCTGAGGTACTGAACAGCCAGGAAACACCTGATCGCCTGTTGTACGAGGTCTGGCGTATTGCCGGTATGCGGATCGATGAGGCGTTCGACCGATTCGGCTCCGCCAGCTATGTGGTCCGCATGGATCGGAGTTATTTCGATACTGGAGGCCAGGAGATCGTGACGAGCCGCGAAGAGGCGCCGTTGCCCGTCCGCGCCGCTGTTGGCGTCGCATACCCCAACCCCTTCAATGATCACACCACGTTCACCATCCAGCCGGTCACCGCCGGCCCCATCCGGGCCGTGTTGTACGACCTCCTCGGGCGCGAGCGAGGGGTGTTGTTCGAGGGCTACCTGCCAGCCGGGGCCACGCAGTCGGTGACGATCGAGGCCGGCGACCTGCCGGCGGGGGTGTATGTGTACCGGGTGGAGACGGCCGGCGGGGTGGTTGCCGGGAAGGTGGTGCTGAGGCGGTAGGGCGACTTCGTCTTTCCCCGATCAATCCGGGGCAAGCTCCGCGCACACGGGAATCCATCAAGCGCTACGAATGACAAAAACCCGCTCGACGCAGCACCTGAGGTATCTCAATCCTTCTATGGATCCCCGCGTTCGCGAGGATGACGTTGCTACTGTACTACGTCCAGCTCGTCGTCCTGTGCACGCAAGTTTTCCAGATCGGACGTCTCCAATGGGGAAGGACCGGCCCGTTTGACAAACGCCGGATAGGCTTCTGCAAAAGACACACGGGGAGTGACCAGCGCACGCTCCAGAAGCAGGATAGCCTGCTGGTTCAGGCTGCGCCGCTCCTCTTGCGCCACTTTGCGGAGCTGTTCCAGCACCGCCGGCGGGATTCCTTTAAGCGTAAGAGATGCCATCGTTTTGCTCCATTCTGGTTGCGATATGGTTTCAACGGGGTCGACCACTCGAAGTTCTAGCGCAGCCCGAGGATCCCGAGATTTAAGGGGTGCGTTACGGGGTATAGATTGAGATCCCCGGCACTTGCCCGACAACCAGACCGGACCATCCGCATGCGCCTTTCCATCATCATCATCGGACTCGCACTGCTGAGCCACTCGGCCCAGGTTTTTGCCCAGGGACAGATGGAGGCGCGACTTGAAACCGACAAAGCGGTGTACGAATACGGCGAGCCGATTGAGATCCGATACATGATCACTAACAACACGGATTCCCTCGTCACACTCCTCGCGTCATCGAGTTGCCAGGGGATTTTGAGGTTCGATGATTTCCTATCCACCGAAAACGCGACATGCACAACAGACGACCTGCTGATATACTTCCCTCCCGGTGGTTCGAATCGAACATGGACCTGGATTATCGATCCGAAGACAATCGGACTTCCCAAACAAGACGGTACGCAGAAAATAATCGCTCAATGGGGTTTTAGGGGGCGATTTGCCGATTCACTTACTGTTGAAGCTCCTCAATATCTTGGTGGCATTCTCCACGTCGAGTTTGCTACGAACGCCCCGGAAGACAGCCTGGATGCCATGCGGAATCAGCTTCAGGCGACCGTGCTGGAGAGCAGAACTTCACCATTCGACCAGATAACCGTAGAGAAGTGGGAGATAGAAGGAATCACGCTTGAAGAGGCAACCATACGGTTCGAATCGGCATCGTTTCTACACACCGTGTTTCCGTATCGAGCCCTCAGTTTTCATTCGGTTGTAGCCATAACACCGCATACTCCAAACACTATCGCTTTACAATCGACGCATCCCTACCCCAACCCCTTCACCTATCGGACCACCTTCGACCTCACGCCGAACACCGCCGGCCCCATCCGGGCCGTGTTGTACGACCTCCTCGGGCGCGAGCGGGGGGTGTTGTTCGAGGGCTACCTGCCGGCCGGCGCCGCGCAGTCGGTGACGATCGAGGCCGGCGACCTGCCGGCGGGGGTGTATGTGTACCGGGTGGAGGCGGCCGGCGGGGTGGTTGCCGGGAAGGTGGTGCTGAGGCGGTAGGGCCGCGATACATCGTGGCCAAGCCTGTTCGTATATTCCGGCGTCCAAACCCCAAGAACCCATGCCCACCCTCGTCCAACGCAACCTCTTCGAGCCGGCCATTTACCGGGAATTCCTCGCCCGAGTCGAAAAAATCACTCCGGAGACGCAGCCCCAATGGGGCAAGATGAACGCTGCCCAGATGATGGCGCACTGCGCCGAGATCCAGGAGGTGATGAACGGGAAGGAGCTCAAAAACACCCCCTTTTTTGTGAAGCTCCTGAAAGGGGTGATCCGAAAGGCCGTCACCAACCTCACCCCTTACCCCCGGAATTCTCGCACCCATCCCCAGTACATTGTCGCCGACGCGCGGGACTTTGCCCGCGAAAAAGCCCGCTTCCTCGCGGCGCTGGATGCGATGATCTCCGCCGGCCCCGAAAAAGCCAGTCAGATCCCCCACTCGTTCTTCGGTCCCATGACCGCCGAGGAAAAAGGATGGGGGATGTATAAACACCACGACCACCACCTCACGCAATTCGGGGTGTGACGGGGATTTCACGCCAGCAGCCCCTCCACCACCTTCCCGTGTACATCGGTCAGGCGGTAGCGCCGGCCCTGGTGTTTGTAGGTCAGCCGCTCGTGGTCGATGCCGAGGAGGTGGAGGAGCGTCGCCTGGAAGTCGTGCACATGGACCGGGTTTTCGACGACGTTGTACCCGAACTCGTCCGTCTGCCCGTAGCTGATGCCCGGCTTTACGCCCCCGCCGGCCATCCACACCGAAAAACACCGCGGATGGTGGTCACGGCCGTAGTCCTCGGGGGTGAGCCGGCCCTGGCAGTAGTTCGTCCGCCCGAACTCGCCGCCCCAGACGACGAGGGTGTCGTCGAGCATGCCGCGCTGCTTGAGGTCGATGATGAGGGCCGCGGATGCCTGGTCGGTCTGTTTGGCCTCGCGGGTGATGCCGCCGGGGAGGCCGCCGTGGTGGTCCCAATCCTGGTGGTAGAGCTGGATAAACTTGACGCCGCGTTCGGCGAGCCGGCGGGCGAGCAGGCAGTTGGCCGCGAAGGTGCCCCGGTCGCGGGAATCCGGCCCGTAGAGGTCGAACACGTGGTCCGGCTCGTCGGACGTGTCCATGATGTCCGGCACGGAGGTCTGCATCCGGTAGGCCATCTCGTACTGGGAGATGCGGGACTCGATCTCGGGGTCGCCGACGGTCTCCATCCGAATCTGGTGCAGTTCGTTGAGGCGGTCGAGCAGCTTGCGCCGGCCGCCCTCGCTCACGCCATCCGGATTATTGAGGAACAGCACCGGGTCGTTTCCCGAGCGGAACTGGATGCCCTGGTGCGACGACGGCAAAAACCCGTTCCCCCACAGCCGCGAGTACAGCGGCTGGCCGCCTTTGTTTTTGGTGATGAGCACGCAGAACGAGGGCAGGTTTTCGTTCTCGGTGCCCAGCCCGTAACTCAGCCACGACCCGAAGGACGGCCGGCCGGCGATCTGGGAGCCGGTCTGGAAAAAGGTAATAGCGGGATCGTGGTTGATGGCGTCGGTCTGCATCGACTTCACGAAGCACAACTCGTCCGCCACCTTCGCCGTGTAGGGCAGCAGCTCGCTCACCCACGCCCCGCTGTCGCCATGTTGGCTGAAGGCGAAGCGGGAGCCGGCGAGGGGCAGTTTGTTCTGGAAGCCGGACATCCCGGTAAGCCGCTGGCCCATGCGGACGGACGCTGGCAGCTCCTCGCCCTGCATCTCGTTCAGCTTCGGCTTGTAGTCGAACAACTCCATCTGCGACGGCCCGCCGCTCTGGAACAGGTAGATGATCCGTTTGGCGCGGGGCGGAATGTGGTATCCACCCAGAACCCCGTGTGGATCGTCCGGGCCGGCGAGGGCACGCATCGGGTTGAGCAACGCCCCGAAGGCCGCGGCCCCGAGGCCCATCGCCGTGCGCGCCAGGAAGTCCCGGCGGGACGGGTACTTTTCGAAGTGATGGCAGTGACTCATTGAAATGCAAAAGGTAAAAGGGAAAAGGGAAAACCCTGTCGTTTTGCTGAACGTTGGGAGGTCCCTCGGCTACTCCCCGCGTTCGCGGGGATCCGCTCGGGATGACAATTTAATGTGCAATGTGCACCCTGTAATCGTGCCGCGTTAGCGGCGCATCACGGCCGCGTCGTAGTTCATGATCGCGGAGGCGACCATCGTGGCGGCGGCGAGGGAGGCGGGGTCGATGGAGGTCTCGCGGGAGGACTCGCCGATGGCGAGGAGTTGCCGGGCCGCATCGGGGCGGCCGGCGTATTCGTCGTACTGTTCCTGATAGATCGTTTCCAGAACAGCGCGCTCGGCATCCGACGGCATCTCACCGGTGAGTAACCGAAACGCGATAACAATCTGTGTCGCGCGATCGGCGCCGGCCTCGGTCCACATCCGCTCGCCCACCTTGCGGGCGGCTTCGACAAACTGCGGGTCGTTGAGTAAAACGAGCGCCTGCATGGGCGTGCTCGTCCGCTGGCGCTGGACGAGGCAGCTGTTGCGCTCGGGCGCGTCGAACGTCGTCATCGCCGGCGGCGGCGATGTCCGTTTCCAGAAGGTGTAGAGGCTGCGGCGGTAGAGGCTTTCGCCGGTGTCCTGGACGTATTTCGCGCCCGACTTCTCCTCCCAGATCCCCGCCGGCTGGTAGGGTTTGACGGGCGGGCCGCCCACGCGGTTCACCAGGAGTCCGCTCGCGGCGAGGGCGTTGTCGCGGAGCATCTCGGCCGGCAGGCGGAAGCCGGGGCCGCGGGCGAGCAGTGCATTGCCCGGATCCCGCTCCCGGAGTTCGGGCGAGGCTTCGGAGGCCTGCCGATAGGTAGCCGATACCACGATCTGCTTCACGAAGCGCTTCACATCCCATCCCGAATCCACAAAATCCGTCGCCAGCCAATCGAGCAGCTCGGGGTGACTGGGGAGCTGGCCCTGGTTGCCGAAGTCGTCCGGCGTGGCCACGAGGCCCATCCCAAAAAACAGCTGCCACATCCGGTTCACCGCGACGCGGGCCGTGAGCGGGTGTTCGGGGGCCGTGAGCCATTGCGCAAGGCCGAGCCGGTTGGGCGGCAGCGCGGGGTCGGCGGCCGGCAGAAACGCCGGCGTCGCCGGTTGGACTTCCTCTCCCTTCTGATCGTATTGCCCCCGGACCAGCACGTACGCCGGCCGGCGCTCGGCCATGTCCCGCATCACCATGATCTCTTCGACCGCCGAGACGCGTTCATTTTCCTCTTCGCGAAGCTGGCGGAGGGCGCGTTGCGCCTGCGTGTATCCGGGCGAATGGTGGGCAAGGAAGTGGGCGCGCAGCGAGGCCTCATCGGCTGGCGCTGGAATGCCGGCGAGCTGCGCGGCTTCAATGGGCGTCAGCGCCCGGTCGTACACGGCCAGTTCGTCGATCAACCCGTCTTTAAACCCGGCGTCGCGGAAGCGGAAGCCCACCGTCAGACCCACTTCCGTGCGTTCGTAGCGGATATTCTTGAAGAGGTTATCGCGGACGACCTCGACGGCCGCTGGTTCGCCGTTGACGTACAGTGTCAGGCCGGCGGCGCGGCTCGATCCGTCGTAGATGGCGGCAACATGGGTCCACGCCCCCAACACGAGGCTATCCGTGGTGACGACGCGGATGGCGTTTTGCGGCCACATGTGGGCGAGGCCGGCCACGAGTTGATTCCCCTGCAGGGCGATTTCGTAGCCGCGGCTGCCGGCGTCGAGCGCGGCTTTGGTGTGGTGGACCAGTACGTTCCAGGGGTTCCACCGCGCCGGCTTCATCCAGAACGAGATCGTAAACGGATCCGTCCGTTCAAAATCCCCAACCCCTGCGGCCTCGACCCCGTTCTCGCCGTCGAACACCATCGCCTGGCCCATCTTTCCCTCGACCAGCGACGGATCGTAGAGCAACTTCGCGGGCCGGCCGGGGCGGATGTCGTTCGGGAGGGTCGTGTCGCCGAGGCGCTCGAAGCCGAAGGCGTCCACCGGACCCGGAGTCGGGCGGGCGGGGAGGCTGGACGGCTGAAAGGATTCCTTCCAGCGCTGAAAGGGCTCCTCCGCATCGGCGGCGGCGGTCTTGAGCGCCTCTTCGGCTTCGGGGATACGCCGGCGGACATCGGCCAGGGCCGAGTCGGTCTCGGCATCCGTCCTCAACAGCGTCGGCACCGGGACGGCGTCGGTGAAGAAGGACGTCTGGCCGGACTCGTCGATCTGGTTGAAATAGCTGAAGAACTGGTAGTACTCTTTCTGGGTGACCGGGTCGTACTTGTGGTCGTGGCAGCGCGCGCATTCGAGCGTGAGGCCGAGGACCGCCGTGCCGAGCGTGTTCACACGGTCGGCCACGTATTCGGCCCGGAACTCCTCCTCGATGCTGCCCCCTTCTTCCGTCTGCCGATGGTTTCGGTTGAAGCCGGTCGCAAGAATTTGCTCCTGAGTGGCGTCGGGCAGGAGGTCACCGGCGAGCTGCCAGGTCAGGAAGTCGTCGTAGGGCAGGTTGCGATTGAAGGCCGAGACGACCCAGTCCCGCCAGGGCCACATGTGCGTGAGGCGGTCCGACTGGTACCCGCCGGTATCGGCGTAACGCGCCACATCCAGCCACTCGTTCGCCATCCGCTCCCCATAGGCCGGCGAGGCCAAGAGGCGGTCGACCACCCGTTCGTAGGCATTCGGCGATGTATCCTCCAGAAACGCGTCGATCTCGCCCGGCGATGGAGGCAGGCCGGTGAGGTCGAACGTGACGCGGCGCAGCAGGCGTTCGAGAGAGGCTTCTGGCGCCGGCGCGAGGCCCTCGCTGTCGAGGCGGGCGAGGACGAAGCGGTCGATATCGTTCGCCGGCCATGCGGCGTCGGCGACGGCCGGAGCATCGGGTTTTTCCGGGGAGATAAACGACCAATGCGGCTTCCACTCGGCGCCCTGCTCCACCCATCTATAGATCAGGGCGATTTCATGGGGCGACAGCGCCAGGTTCGATTCCGGGGGCGGCATCACCTCTTCCGGATTCGTGTGGACGATGCGTCGGATGAGTTCGCTTTTCTCCGGCTTCCCGGGAACGACGGCTACGTAGTTGCCGGCTTTCCCGAGGGGGGTGCTGAAGCCCGCTTCTGTATCGAGCCGGAGGCCGGCCTCGCGCGTGTTTTCGTCCGGCCCGTGGCAGGTGTAACACCGGTCCGACAGGATTGGCTTGATGTGGTAGTTATAATCCACCACGTCCGGCAACGACGTGTCCGTAGCCGGCGGCTTCGAGCTGCAGGCGGCGAGGAGGAGCGCAAGGAGTGGTAAACAGCGGTTCATACGTTTCTGGCCTTCCCGCAAGGTACAAACTTAGCACGGAAAAAGGGACGCCGGGTCCGCTTTAACCTGGCGTCACATTCTTGCACCGGGGTAAAACGAGATCCCTATAAAATCTCAAAATCCTCCACCCAGACCAGCTCGCACGCTCCATCTCCGGTATCTCCCCGCGTGAGCGAGCTCTTCCAGCGAAAGCCTTCCGGGCCGGCCACCTCCACCAGTTTCCCGACGATGCGGACGACATCCCCCTCCCGCACGCGGCCCAACGACCTTCGCACGATCTCATCCGAGGGCACCATGTGCATGTTCGCGCTGCTAGCGGCGATTTCGCCCATGGGGATCGGTGGGGTGCGGGCGCGCCAACGGTACCAGCGCCAGGACTGCGAGATGCTCATCTGATCCAGCACGGCAGAGTCGGACATGCGCCCCCAGCCCAGCGCGAGGTCATACGGGGCCAGTTCGGCGCCGCGATCCAGCCAGTACCGTTCCTTCCCAAGCACCCGCGCCGTTATCTCGAACGAGGCCAGCGGCTGCACGCGGTAGTCACCGTGTTCAAAGGCCGACTTCCGGCTCAAATTCTGCTGTGCTGGTGGGGCCGGCGCGAGGACGCCCACGGGCTGCTCCCGGGAGCAGCCGGGCGCCGAAAGAATCACGAGAAACAGGATCGTGGGTGCGCGCAACACAGAATGGGTCCGTGTGAGTTGGGCAAGAAAGGATGCTCTGGACTCGTCGCGCTTGCAGCGTCTCCCGAACGGCCGGCCGGGGCAACCATTCGGTTACCGGCGAGTACGTGCACCAATCAGAGCATCAGCCATGGATTCCACACCCTATATCCCCATCGACTGCGGCTTCCACGACATCCTTGAGGCCCAGGCCGTCCTCGGCCGCCCCTGCGCGGTCGTTTACCTGAACGACGCCGGCGAGGCGCTGCATCTGGACACCCGCGTCCTGGACGTGTACGCGCGGGGCGCGGAGGAATTCGTAGTTCTAGAGGCCTACCCTGACCAGGCGCCGCTGCGGTTGGATCGGCTGGTCCGCGTCGCCGGCGTGGACCGCTCCGACTCCTGTTCGCCGGCTCCATGACCGACGTGCTGCTCATCGTATTGGCCGGCGTGCTCGGGAGTGCGCACTGCATCGGGATGTGCGGCGGGTTTCCGCTCATGATCGCCCATCTCTCCCCGGATGCCGGCCCCCGCACGCTGCGCATGGGGCTGTATGGGATCGGGAAGACCTTCAGCTACGCCGTCCTCGGCCTGCTGGTTGGCGGCGGCGGGGCTGTGATGCATCACCTCATGGGGGGGCAACAGTTGCTGGGGATGGTCTTGGGCGGGTTGCTGATCGTCGCTGGAGTGGCCTACCTCTTCGGGCAACGCGGGCTGGCCGGCGGCCGGCTGATCGCGAAGGCCACAGGGTGGCTTGGTAAGACGCTCAAGCGATTGTTCGAACGTGGCGGCGCATCGGGGGCGCTGAGTGTCGGGGTGATGAACGGCCTGTTGCCCTGCCCGCTCGTCTACGCCATGTTGCTCAAGGCCGGCGCCGCGGGCAGCGCCTGGCACGGCGCGCTCACCATGGCGCTATTTGGCATCGGGACGCTGCCAGCGCTGTTTGGCCTGGCCTGGGCCGGCCAGTTCATCAAACCCTACTGGCGCCAGCGCATCAACCTGGCCACTGGCCTCCTGCTCATCGCACTGGGGATCATGACCGTCCTCCGAAGCCTCGGCGGGCACCATTGACCCCACCGCACCGGCCGGTGGTTCCTCGTCTGGATACGTCCGATCTTGTGACCCATTTCGCGGCATACGTTGCATTTTTACGCACAACAAAGGGCCAGAACGCCCGGAATACTGGATTGGTCTACCCCTTGTGAAGCAGGAATGGACATCTACAACAGCACTTCCTGAAGATGTCCAGACACCCTCTCTCGACATCGGCCAATCCATAGTTATGGCGATCGCGAATCAAGTAATGAAAAAGGAAGGCATCGTCCACCTTCGGCTTTCTGGTCTCGTATCGGGCGAAGATATCATCTCGACGCTCGATACCATCTGGCGCGATCCACATTGCCTGACGTCCTACCATCAATTCTGGGATGGTCGGGACATTTCGGAGTTGGTGGTCGACTGGCCGGATATGATGAACCTGGTCAAGCTCGCGCGTCGCCGGCCGCCCACAACCGGCCTCGTGGGGCGGGTCGCCGTCGTCGCCCCTCGCTTTATCGACTACACCTTCGCGCGTGCTATTCTTGCCCAAACCAAGCGTTGCCATGGGGAAAAAGAGGTGTTCCGCGAGATGGGCGAGGCGGTACGTTGGCTAGAAATAGCGTCAACCCTTTCCCTCCGAGATGCGTTCGCCGATACGTAGGTGAGTCCTCTCTCCCTGTGTACGGATTCGTGTCATAGACCCGATGCAAGCGATTACCGGTGCCATCCCCTCGCCTCCTCTTCTGGCGTTCAAAGTGCTCAAGCTCGCGCGTCAGGTGCCCATTGATTTTGGCGCCATCTCGCGTGTGATCGCGACAGATGCGTCGTTGAGCAGCGCGCTCATCAAACACTCCAATTCTTCGCGCCACGGGGTTCGCCGGCCGATCACCGACCTTTCCCGCGCTCTGGTGATGCTGGGGCGAGATGTAGTGATCAATATCGTCATGGTTGATGCGATGCGCAGCCTGAAGGCGGCCACCCGCGTGGCCTGGCCCGGAGGCGACGACCGATTCTGGAAACACTCCGTCGCCGTCGCCATCGCTGCCCGCTTTGTGGCCACCTGCACCGGCATGCCGTACGCGGAGGAGGCCTTCACCTGTGGGCTGTTACACGACTTTGGAAAGCTCGTCATGCTCTACCATAGCAGCGAAGCATACGGCCAGCTGCTCGCCGAAGCGGCGCATTCTGATAGTCCACTGCATCAACTCGAACAGCTCCACGCCGGCCACACGCATGCCATGATTGGGGGAATCGTCGGACGTCAGTGGCGGCTGCCGGACTCGCTCGTACACGCGATCGAGTTTCACCACGACAAGCCCGATGTCGTCTTCGGAACCCTGGGCAACCTTGTTCGCAGCGCCAACCTGCTCGTGAAGGTTGCAGCCATCGGGCATAGCGGGACGACACATGTGCTCGTCGAGTCATTCCGGCTGATGCCGCATGCGCGTCTGTCCGAAAAAGAACTCGGAGAGATGATCGTGGGTCTGCCGGCCAAGGTGGACGAGCTGGCGTCCTACATCCTCGGGACGCCGAGTGCTAACTCTGAAACCGCCGCGCCAGTTGGCGACGCCGCCGCGAGACCTCGCGTCGCGGTCAAGTTATCCAACGAAGACGAAGCGATGCTCGTGCGGTATCTGCTGCTCAGCCTCGGCTACACGCCCTGCTCGGCCGATGCCGTCTCCGAAACGACCCTGCCGGATGCGGCGCCCTGCGCGGGAGTCGTAACCGACAACAAGCTGACAGGCAGCCCCCTCGCACGGCAGATTGACTACCAGGCATGGAAGGCCGACAACAGCCAGCCCGGAACCAATACGATCGATTGCGAGGCACTTCGCACGTGGCTCAAGGAACAACTCGCCGAGGTGGTGCCCGCCGCCGCGTGACCCCATCCCCCGGAATCAAGGTGCCTGCCTACGAACTCATCACGGCGTCCGGCGCTCATCCCCAGATCCGCCCCATCGAAACGAACCACCCGATGACGACGAGCATCACGATCGTAATGACCAGGACGGTCGTCGCCATGCCGGCCGGGGTCGTCTCCGTCAGATAGGGTGCCGGTGCACCCTCCTGGACGACGTGACGCGCCGCCACGGGACGGCTTGTCGGCGCACCGTTTCCGGCCGGTCGAGGATGCGCGGCCATGCCCGCGGCCCGCTTCGTCTGTGCAGCGGTCTGTGCAGCGGTCTGTACATCGGACACGGCGCGGAAGGTGGCGGCTTCGCTCCACCCTTCACTTCCGGCTCGGACCAGCTGCAGCCGCCAGTGGTAGGCTTCCTGGCGCGGGCGCAGGGCGTTGAACAGCGTAAACGTGTCCGTCCGCGGAATACGCGCATCGAACACCACATCCAGGAACGCACTGTCGCGGGCTACCTGTAGCCGATACATATCGGCATGCGCGGAGGCGCTCCAGGAAAAGATCGCGGCGCCGGCATCGGCAAAGCCGTCGTTCACAGGCGCAATCAGTCGGATATCAGAGCTCATGATGGAATCGTTGGGGGTGAAGGAGGGGTCGGCGCATCATCCATGAGGACACGGAGCGCCGGGGTGTGTACATCGTCGAATTGCCCGTTCGAACTGGCCCACCAGAAGGCCAGCACGCTCGCACCCGCCAGAAGCAGCGCCAGCGGCACGAGAAAGTAGAGTACGGTCATCGGCTACACCTCTTGATCGGTTACGGCGCGCGCCGGCGCGGAGGCGAGGGCGGCGACGATGAGTGAACTGACAGGCATGGCGACGGCCGCAAGCAGCGGGTGGACCAGGCCGGCCATGGCGGCCGCCGCGCCGGCGAGGTTATACGCCAGCGAAAACCAGAGCGTCACCCGGATGCGGCGCATCACATCCTGCGAGGCGCTCAGGAGGTAACGAACGCCCCCGAGGCCCTCCCGGGAGATATACACATCCGCCGCGGAGAAGCCGGGCGAAAGCGTGCCGGCCATGGCGACTCCGACCGATGCCGCCCGAAGCGCCGCCGCGTCGTTGATGCCGTCGCCCACCATGGCCACGGCATGCCCCTCATGGCGGAGTTGCTGGAGATACGCCTGCTTCTGCTCCGGCGTCGCATAACCGGTCGCCCTATCCGCCGGAATGCCCAGCCGATCGGCGACATATCGCACCACGTTCGGGTGATCGCCGGACAGCAGGTGGATGGATTTCCCCTGCGCCTGCAGCCTGGTGATGAGCCGGCGCGCATCCGGGCGCACGGCGTCGGCGAGGGCAACAACAGCCGCCGGCGCGCCATCGACCGCAACCGCGACCGTGACATGGCCATGTTTCGTGTAGGTGCGGATCGCCAGGCGCATCGCCTCGGGACAGGTGGTATCGTCCAGGACCCAGTCCGGCCGGCCGACACGGACCTTCCGGCCCGCCACCACCCCCTCGATACCCCGGCCCGGCGTCGACTGCCGCGCCGAGGCCTCGTCCGCATCGGCGGCATACAACGCCAGCACCCGCGCGATGGGGTGCGTGAGCCCACGCTCCAGGGCGCCCGCCGCGACCAACGCCGCGGGGTCGCCCTCGATGTCCACGACCCGCAACTCGCCCATCGTCAGCGTGCCCGTTTTGTCGAACACGATCGTATCGGTGTCGTGGAACGTCTGGAATACCGATTCATGCTTGAGGAACACCCCCCGGCCGGCGGCGCGGCCCGTGGCCACGGCCAGGCTGAGCGGCGTGGCCATCGCCAGGGCGCAGGGACAGGTGATCACCAGGAGCGCCACCATGTTGAAGATGGCCTGCCCGGGGTCAGTCGACCACCAGATCCACCCCGTCACGGCTGTCAGGATCAGCACGGCGAGCACGAAATAGGCACTGATACGATCGACGAGGTAGGACGTCGGCGCGCGGTCCGCGTCGTGGCGCTCCACCCAATCCAGCAGCCGGCCGAGGCGGGTCTCGCCGCCGGCCGCCTCCACACGGACGAGCAGGTCGGCCCCGCGGTTGATGGCGCCGGCCTCGACGGGCGCGCCTGGACCAATGGTCAGCGGCCGGGATTCACCCGTCAGCGCGGCGTTATCGATGGCGGAGACGCCGGCCAGCACCTGGCCATCCACCGGGACGACTTCCCCCGCCAGCACTTCGATGGTGTCGCCGGCCGCCAGTTCGTTGCACGACACGAGGGTCCGCTCGGCGCCGTCGACCACGCGGCGCGCCATCACGGGGATGAGTCGAAGCAGGCGGTTCGCCGTCTCCTGCGCCCAGCGCAAGCTCCGGAACTGCAGCCACCGCGCCGTCAGGAGCGCGGCGATCAAGACGCTGATAGAATCGAACCAGACATCCGCCGAACCCTGGATAGTCATCCAGGCGCTGTGTAAAAACGCCATCAGCACGCCCAGCGTGATGGGCGTGTCCATGTGCATGTTCCGGAAATGGCGCAGCCGGAGGCCGGTGCGAATCGACTGCCATGCCGATACAAAAAACGGCCGGCCGCCATACACGAGCGCCACGCAGGTCAGGGCGAAACTCATCCAGCGGGCGCTGGCCGCGAGTTGCGGTTCGCTGGCCAGATCCAGCCCGGCATACCCCGCCACGGCCAGCAACATGACGTTGCCGGCAAGCGCCCACGCGGCGCCCACGCGGCGCAACAGCCGGCGTTCCGCCTCCGGCACGCCGGTCGGCTCCTGGGCCGCGGACTGGAGGCGGTAGCCGAAACGGGCGAGCCAGCGGGCGATACCCGATAATGAAACGCGCTCCGGCGACCAGCGCAGACGGAGCCGGCCCCGAACGAGGTTCAAACGCGACTCGCCCACGCCGACCAGGATCTGGGGCATCTGTTCTACCAGCCAGACGCAGCCCGCACAGTGGATCCCATCCAGTTGAAAGATGCCGCTCCGTGAGCCATCCGCCTCCAGGCAGGTGTGAGCGTCCAGGAACGGTTGGCTATCCAGCTCGGCCAGAAACATCGCATCAAGCCGGGCTTCCGAGGGCCGCCCGGGCCCTGTTTCCTGGATGTCGCGCAGGCGGTAGAAGGTCGCGTCCAGTCCGGCATCCTGGAGGGCGTGATGCACCATCTCACACCCCGTGCAGCAAAACGCCTCCGCCTGAGGCCGATGCGTCGCCGGCAGCCCGCAATGGGCGCACGGAACGGTGCGGACATCCGTGGCCCGAGGGGCGATCAATAGGACGGAGGTGTCATTCATAGTGTGGTACTACCGACAACTACAACGTCTTGCGGATGGTAGTGATAAACGTCGACGAATCGCGGAGGGCGCGGATCTCGAAATCCCACAACCCCTCGCCCGCGGCCGGCAACAGGGCCTCGTAGGCGCCCGTCTCGGGATTCAGCCGGAGGTCGAGTTCAGCCTGGGCGTCGGAGAATTGAGGACGGAAGGCGACGAGGGTCACTCGGGCGTCGCGTACGGGCTGGCCGGCGACATCGTGAATCAACAAGCTAATTCGCTGGCCGGATGCTACATCCAGACGAGCCGTCCAGCCGAGGGCGTCGCTGCGGGCCTTTTCGGCTTTCAGCACGTCCCAATCGACGGCCTTCTGGTAATAATTGTCGATGACCTGCGCCCCGCCATCCTGGTTCGCGAGGAACAGGAAGCCCATCATAGTGAGGACGCTGGTGGCCAGGAGACCGATGACAAAGGCCGGCCACTGCCAGCCCGAATGGGGTGGCGGCGCCCCGGCGCTGGGGTGCCCGTTAGGGGTTGACGGTTGCATGGGCGGATGGACCGAGTAAGGGGAAGGGGACCGATTCCGTGAAGCCGTCCAACGTAGTAAAGGTGAACGAGGCTTCGCGGCTGGTCGCTTCGTGGAAGAAAGAGGTCGGCACGACGATCCAGGCTTCGAGCCGGAGCATCTCACCGGGTTGGAGTTCGACGGGATGCGCGCCCACGAACCGCAGTTCTATCTCGTCGGGCATCGTAGTGGCGATCGTCATGGCGGCCGGCGTGCCGGTCTGGTTACGCAGCCGGAAACGAAGCCGATTGGCGACCGTGCCGTCCGGCAGCTCCATGAACGGCGAACCGGTTACGCGGCCGATGTTGATGTCGTAGTTGGATCGTGTCATCAGCCCGACCACGAACAGGCTGCTGACAAACACGATGAGCAACGTGTACAGCACCGTGCGGGGGCGCAGCAGGCGCGATTTCTGGCCGGCCAACGCGTGTTCGGAGGTATACCGAACCAGGCCGAGCGGCTTGCCGATCTTGTCCATGATCGAGTCGCAGGCGTCGATGCACTGGGTGCAGGCGATGCACTCCATTTGCAGGCCATTCCGGATGTCGATCCCCGTAGGGCAGGTCCGTACACACGCCAGGCAGTCGATGCAATCGCCCATCGCCGGCCGTTCACCAGCGGCTTCCTCGTCCATCGTCTTGCGGGATCGCTTCGCCCGCGGCTCGCCGCGCCCGGGGTCGTAGGAGACGATGAGTGAGTCCGTGTCCAGCAGCACAGACTGCATGCGGGCGTACGGACATGCGATCGTACACATCTGCTCGCGAAAATACCCAAAGTCGTACAGGATCAAGCCCGTCGTGAGGGCCATCATCCCGAAAAACCCGAAGTGTTCGCCGGGCGGCGCCAACACCCAGTCGATCAGGGTGGACCATCCAATGAAATAGGCCACGAACGTATGCGCCAACACCAGGGCAATCATCAGGTAGATACTCAGTTTGAGCCCCTTGCGCCACGCCCGGTCCCAGGTGAGCGGCCCCTCGTCCCGTTTCTTGCGGATGTGCTCCTTGCCTTCGATGAGCCGTTCAATGGGTCTGAACACAAACTCGAGGTACACCGTCTGCGGGCACGCCCAGCCACACCAGACACGGCCCAGAAGCGCCGTGCCCACGACGACGACCAGCACCAGGCTCACCCCGAACAGGAGCAGCAGCAGCGTGTCGGTCGGGTAAAACGTGAGACCAAGAAGTGCGAATTCGCGGTGTACGAAATCCAGCAACACAGCCGGCTTTCCCCCGATGTGGATCACCGGCAGCGCCAGATAGAGGACTACCAGGGCATACCCCACCACCTTCCGCCAGAACATAAACCGACCCGGGCTGGGCACCGGGTAGATCCAGTGCCGCTTGCCGTCGGCCCCGAGTGTGCTGAGCACGTCCTCGGGAGACTCGAGGATCCGGGGAGATTCCGTCACAAACGACGGGGGTTGTTCGGAGTGTTTCATGGTCTTCGCGCGCCAGCTTTACGGAGCCGGCGTGCCGTAGTCAATAGAGAGGTTCGTTACGAGCGGGCCCCGTTGGGACACGATACATCGTGTCCTCGCCATCGCGGACCACGGCGCCGTTCATTACGATTCCGCAACAAGTTCGCCCTCAGGCGCTTTCGGGTTGGGCGGATTGGTGCCCTGCAGCGACTTGATATACGCCACCAGCTCGCCGCGTTCTTCCGGGGAGAAGATCGGCTCCCAGGGCGGCATGCCTTTCTCCAGCACGCCCTTCGTGATCACATCGAAGAGCGCCGTATTCGAGGCGCCATGGACCCAGTACGCATCGGCCAGGTTAGGCCCGATAAGCCCCTGTCCTTCCGCGCCGTGGCACACGGCGCACTGCGCGGCGTAGTGGGCCGCGCCGGCCTGGGCCATCAGCGGGTTGTCGACGATCATATCCAACGCTGAGGCGTCCACCGCGGCGTCGGGGTTGGCCTCGGCGTACGCATGGCGCATCACCTGGAGTTCCTCCTGTCCCTGCGCCAGATCGTCCTCATAACTATCGAGGAAGCCCATGTAGTGGACGCCCAGGACGTATATAGGGGCGAAGATGATGCTGATCCAGAAGCCCCAGACCCACCAACCCGGCATCGGGTTGTCGTATTCCTTGATGCCGTCGTAATTATGCCCCCGGATGATGGGGGCGTCGTCGGAAGTGCCCTCCGGTGCGGTATGCGGGGTTTCAGACATGGTTCTTCTCCGTTGGAAAGGGTTCTGCTTCGTTCAGAGGCATGTGCTTGGCGGCATCCCGGAAGCGGCCGGACAACGTAAAGGTCCAGACCAGAATCAGGGTGAAGGCCAGCACGAAAGCGATCAGGCCGACTTCGGCCAGCGCGCCGGTTTCGAGCGCGCGTACGGCTTCCTTCATCATGGGATCACCCCGGCAGACTGTTGAAATTCAGGCGCGGCCTTCAGGTCCTTCCCGAGACGCTGCAGATAGGCAACCATGGCAATGATCTCTTTGCTCTCCAGCCCGGCCGGCCCACCCTGGGCGGCCACGCCCGTGGCGATCTGTTCCGCCTGCTGGCGGGCATTCGCGGTCGCGTTCGCAATATCGTCCTCCGTATAGGGGACGCCGATACGGCTCAGCGCGCGGAGCTTGGTCGGCAGCACGTCCAGATTCGCCTCCTTCCGAAGCAACCAGTCGTAAGGCGGCATGAGCGAGCGCGGGCTCGTCGAACGCGGATCCTCCATGTGGCGGACGTGCCACAGATCCGGGTACTTGCCCCCGACGCGGGCCAGGTCCGGCCCGGTGCGCTTCGAGCCCCAGAGGAACGGATGGTCGTACACGAACTCACCCGGCTTCGAATACTCCCCGTAACGCTCCACTTCGTCGCGGAACGGCCGCACCTGCTGCGAATGGCAGTTGTTGCAGCCTTCGCGGATGTACAGATCCCGGCCGGCCAACTCCAGCGGCGTATACGGAGTGACGGTCGATATTCGGGGGATATTGCTCGACACCAGCGCCAGCGGCAGGAACTCGATCGCGCCGCCTACGAGGATAGACACCCCGACGAGTATGGAAAAGAGCAGCGGCCACCCTTCGAGCTTACGATGCAGGCCGTTTGTCCTGATAAATTGCTTTGCCATGGGATTCTTGTGATAGATAGGATGGCGCTCTACGCCGAATGACCACTGGCGGCGGTCGGGAGCGCGAAGGCCGGATCGGGCAATTCTTTCGGCGCCGAACGGGCCGTCTGCACCATATTGATGAGCATCAACACGACGCCGGACAGGTACATGAGGCCGCCGATGAGGCGCACCCAGTACATAGGAACGATTTGAATGACCGTCTCCATGAAGTCCGGATACGTCAGCCGGCCCGCTTCGTCAAACGCACGCCACATAAGGCCCTGCGTGACGCCGGCGGTGTACAGTGCGAACACGTACAGCAGCATCCCGATCGTGCCCAGCCAGAAGTGCGTAGTGGCCAGCTTCTGGCTCCACAACTCCGTGCGCCAGAGCCTCGGCAACAGCCAGTAGATCATGCCGAATGTCATGAACCCGTTCCAGCCCAGCGCGCCGGCGTGGGCGTGGCCGATCGTCCAGTCCGTGTAATGGCTCAACGCGTTTACCGCCTTCACGGAGAGCAGCGGGCCCTCGAAGGTGGACATGCCATAAAACGTGATCGCGATCACGTACATCTTGAGCACGACGCTATCCCGCAGCTTGTGCCAGGCGCCCCGGAGGGTGAACAGGCCGTTGATCATGCCGCCCCAACTGGGCATCCACAACATCACCGAAAAGACCATCCCGAGCGTCGCCGCCCACTCCGGTAGCGAGGTGTAATTGAGGTGATGCGGGCCGGCCCAGATGTACAGAAACACGAGGCTCCAGAAGTGGACGATCGACAGCCGGTAGGAGAACACCGGCCGATCGGCCGCCTTCGGCAGGAAATAGTACATCAACCCCAGAAACGGGGTCGTAAGGAAGAAGGCCACCGCGTTGTGACCGTACCACCACTGGATAAAGGCGTCCTGCACGCCGGCGTAGATCGAGTAGCTCTTAAACAACGTCGCCGGGATCGCCAGGCTGTTCCCCACATGCAACACAGCGATCGTGATGATGGTAGCGATGTAGAACCAGAGCGCCACGTACAAATGCTGCTCGCGGCGGTGCTTGAGTGTCATGAAAAAGTTGACGCCGAAGATGATCCAGATGACGGCGATCGCGATGTCGATCGGCCACTCGAGCTCCGCGTATTCCTTGCTGGTCGTGATGCCCAACGGTAGCGTCAGCGCGGCCGAGACGATGATGCCCTGCCACCCCCAAAAGTGGATGCGGCTCATCAAGTCGCTGAACATCCGGGCCTTGCAGAGCCGCTGCGTGGAATAATATACGGCCGTGAAGATAGCGTTGCCGCCGAACGCGAAGATCACCGCATTCGTATGCAGCGGCCGCAGCCGGCCGAAGCTCAAATATTCGCCCAGATTTGCAGGCCAGTACGGCAGCTGCAGAGCGATGAGCGCACCTACGAGCATACCTACGAGTCCCCAGATGGCCGTCGCCCAGACAAACATCCGGACGATGCCCTCGTCATAGGTGAACAGCTGGTAGTCGGATCGCTCGGATCCCACACCAGGTTGCAGGATTCGGGTGCCAGTTTCCATGTGTTTAAGAGGCTGAAGAGAAATACAGAGAATTGCCGCAAGTAAAGAATGGGCCACCCGCACGGGTGACGGTGTGGGCGCCACAGGCGGCGTGGGGCGCTCCCCTCCGGCCGTGCGAGGGAACCCCTCGGATCGCGTAGTGCGCTCCCCTACAGCACCAGGTGAAATCAGTCCACTCGCCCCACACGCCGCGAGAACGGCGAAGAATTGGAGTACGATGATCGAGAACGGGGATGATGCCGGGTTCTTCGAGCCTACGTTACCCATGGAGCAAGGACAGGATCTCCATGAATTTGCGTGGAAGCAGGCGTGCCGCGAGGCATAGTAATGCCGCTCTCCTTATTTAGCAACGACTTATCTCAGCCGGCGCCGACACTCTCGACCCACTGGATCGCATGTTGGAGCAGCTCCGTGGCGTTGTCGAGATCCAACTTGCTCTTGATGCGCGCCCGGTAGGACTCTACTGTTTTGATCGACAGGTGCAAGCGCTCGGAGATCTCGCGCGTAGTTTGCCCGCGGCCCGTCAGTTCGAACACCTCGAGTTCGCGGTCGCTCAGCACCTCCATGGGCGACGTGCCCTGCGCGCGCCGGCCGGCCAACATACCCATCAGTAGCCGCTCGTTGATGTCGGCGCTGACGTAGATCCCGCCCGCCAGTACGCGACGGACCGCCTGGACGATGACATCGCCGGCCTCCATTTTCATCACGTAGCCGCGCGCGCCGGCGCGGATGGCGCGTTCGGCATACAACGACTCATCATGGCGCGAAACCACGACGATTTTCACGCTTGGATAAATCGCCTGAAGATGTTTGATGAGCTCGAGCCCACTCATGCCCGGAAGCGAGATATCGATGATGGCGATATGAGGGCGCGTGGCTTCGAACAGCGTCATACCATCCTCCGCGCTATCCGCCTGGCCGATCACTTTTAAGTCAGATTCCGTTTCCAGCGTCATGGCCAGTCCCTTGCGCATCAAAGGATGGTCGTCCACGATGATGATGTTGTACGTCATGGTCGTCGTCGTTTGGTAAGAACCGGCGGGTACAACCGTACAGGCCAGCGCTCACGTGTATCACAAACAGGTTATGATAGTTCGCCGCCCGCGAAGGCAGCGGTTTGCTCGTTGGACGTATTCGCATAGGGTACCGTACAGGTAATCACCGTGCCGTCGGCGGGACTGGTACGAAGGTCAAGCGCCGCGCCGATCATCTGCGCACGGTATTTCATGATGTTGAGCCCCATGCCCACGTTGTCGCTCTGCCGGCGCGGGATGCCCCTGCCGTTGTCCTGCACCCGGAGGCGTAATTGCCCCTGGCCGGCGGCAAGTAGCATCTTGATCTGGTTGGCTTCGCTGTGTTTGGCGGCGTTGTTCGTCGCTTCCTGTGCAATCCGATACAGGTGTGTGGCCACGGCGCTGTCGTGGACATGCACCCGGTCCCCGATTTCCTCGAACGTGCAGGGAATGCCAAACATATGCGTGGCATCGGCCGCCAGCCGCTCGAGCGCGATTGAAAGACCGTTGCTGTGGAACTCGATCGGCACCAGTCCACGCGCCAGATTGCGAGCCTGTTGGTCCGCCTCTTTTACCAGCCGCGCGATCTCCGCGACATCCGGGGCTTCGGGTATGCCTTTTTTTTCCAGACTCCGCGCCAGATTCTGGGCGATCAACCCGATACCCGTCAGCATCTGCCCGAGCCCGTCGTGCAGATCCTGCCCGATCCTCCGGCGCTCTTGCTCGCTGATGCGAAGCAGCTCGCGCTCGAGCTGGCGCTTGTACGAAATATCCCGGACGATCCCTGTAAAACTCCGCATGCCGTTTGTGAACACCTCGCTCACGGCCAGATCCATGGGGAAGACGCTCCCATCCTTTCGCATCCCCTGCACCTCGCGTCCGATCCCGATGATTTTGGCGTGGCCCGTCTCGAGGTAACTTTTCAGATAACCGTCATGCTCGTCGCGCACGGGCTGTGGCATGAGCATCTGGAGGTTATGACCTATACACTCGATCGCCTTGTACCCGAAGATCCGCTCGGCCGCCGCATTAAACGACAAAATGGAGCCCCGATCGTCGATGGTGATCACGGCGTCCACGGTGGTTTCGACCACGGCGCGCGCGTTGGCTTCGCTCGTGCGTAAAGCGGCTTCCAGTGCCCGCTTTTCCGCCCGCCGCTCGATCCGGGCCCGCGCAAATGTCAGCCGGCCCCTGAGGCGTACCTGAGATAAGGGGGGGAGGATAAAATCGTCAACCGCGTACTGGAGTAACGCCTCGGCGCTGATATCCGGCTCGTCCTCATACACGGCCATGACGAGTGGAAAACACTGTTTCTCCTGGATCATCCGGGCGCAGGCTTCCAGTACCTCGGGCGTCAGTTTGCACAGGACGACTAATGCCGCGTTCTCCTGCGCGCAACGCGCACGCAGCGTGTCCGCGGAATCCATATACTCGGAGCTGAACCCGCAGGCGGCGAGTGCTTCCTCCAGATGGGGTTGCAAGGCGCCGGCTTCGGACAGAATGAGGCTTTTCACGTGCGCGCAGGTTCGTGTGAACGAATGCAGAAGAAGGCATCGGGCAATATACGCCGGCCTCCCATACACCTACGTACAAACTTCCCTTGCCGCGGCGTAGTGAAATCCCCTACGTCGTCCCCCTGGAGTCGACAAGCGCGTGCGTCACGATCTTCTCGTCAACGGCCTGTCGCGGCGCCTGCCCGACGGGGCTCCCAACGGGATAACCCAGGCGCAACACGAGCTGCGGGTTGGGCCGGTCCACCAACCGGCTCAGCCGCTCACGGATGGCGGGCACCTCGACGGCCTGGTTGAGGAACGAGGCGGAGAGCGTTTGAACGGTGGCCGTGAGCAGAAAATGCGCCAACGCCTGGCCCGTATTGAGCCAGGCGACGCGGTTCTCGATGGGCGTGCTAAAGACCGCGATCGCCGGCGCACGCGCAACCTCCGCTGGATCGAACAGGGCTTTCTCGCCCCCCCAATCTTCCAGCTCCCCGCCCGTTGTGCCACGGCGCGCCCGCGCAAACGCCGGCACGAACCGCGGGGCGTTTGCATCACCCGTCCAGGCCGACAGCTCGTCGCGCAGGCGGTCGTTACTGCGTTGCGCGCGTTCGCCCTCTGCGATTAATGCACCGATCTCGGCTTTTTCCTCAGGTTTTGTCAGTATATCCACCCGAACGTGTTCGCACTCAGCCGCGGCCCGGAGCGCGTCGATCTGAAACGGAGCCAGCAAACGAGCGGCGAACTCGCCCCGATAGGTGCGTCGCTTATTGATCGCCATAAAAAGGCGGTGCTCGTCGAGCGTTGCGTCACCAGGCTGAACAAGCCGAACGCGTGCGACCAGGTTCAGCTTATCCTGATCCGGAAAGGTGTGCACGATCGGGTGATGCCGATAGTGTTTGGCCGCTGCCCGAAGGTTAAACAACGCGGAACCGCAACTCATGATAAGCTGCCGGTGGGACGGGTCCAGAACCTTCATGGCGCGCGACGCATCGGCGTAGATCTCGACCTCGTCGTCCAGTACCCGGAAGGACCACGGCTGGGTATTGTGTAAGGAAGGGGCGAGGACGGCGTAATTCAGTAAGAACTTGATCTTCTGACTCACGGAGTCCTGCCATGGAAAACCTACCTCCTTGATTTTCCACGGATTCTGGGGGAAAAGAGACGTACTCATCACGCTACTGCTGAAAAAGGATACGGCCATACCATCAGGACTGCGAAATAGAAGGAGGAGCCGGAACGCCGGCCGCGGCGTGCGCGAGGTAGACGGCGCGGTCGGAGTGCCGGATGACCCATTCGGTCACACTTCCAAGGAAGAAGCGTTCGATGACGCCCCGGCTGTGGGGCGCGATAACGATCAGGTCGGACTGCAGCCGCTCTCCGGCTTCCCGGATGATGCTACCGGCAAAACCCTCCTCCACCGTCGACCGGGCGACGATTCCCGTCTTTACCAGGCCGGCGGCCAGAGCGGTCAGTTCTTGTTCCGCCTGGTGCTTGCGCTCGGGCATCAGACCATACAGCACATCCGCATCGATCCCCCAGGCCGGCAGTGGAGTATTCGGGAGTACATACAGCAGATCGATCTCGGCGCCAAAAAGGCCGGCAAGCCGCGTCGCGGCGTCGAGTTGCGCCGCGCTGGTCGGCGATAGATCCAGCGGCACCAGCAGGCGCCGCACCTGGAGCGGCTCAACGCCTTCGCGCACCGCGCACACGTCACACGATGCACCCCGGATCACTTCCTCGGCGACGCTGCCAAGCAGAAAACGACGCAGCCCGCGCCGGCCGTGGGTTCCGATCACAATAAGCTCGACCTGCTCCTCCGCCGCATACGACAGGATCATCGGCGCCGTGGAGGGTCCGTGGGTGTGTACGCGCTTGATCCGAAGATCGCCGGCGCCCATCCGTTCGATCAGCGCGACCATTCGGGCGTCCGCCTCATCCTGGAGGTGTTTGTAAAAACGTCGTTCATCAAGGGCGGCCAGGTAGGCACTGTGCAAGGGATCTTCGCCGAAGGTTGGCGAGACGTGTAGCAGATGGAGCTCCGCGCCCTGCCGGCGCGCCATATCGATAGCCATCGCTAACGCGGGGGCGGACGACTCGGAAAAGTCCGTGGGATGCAGCATGCGAGCGAAAGAGGTCATGGTCGTGCTCATCGCTGATCGACGGGTACGGTGTCCGAAACGGTCGACGCCAAGGAGCCATCCGAGCCGGCCACCACCGATTTACCCAGCGGCTTCACCGCAAATACGGCGCACGGCGCGTGGCGCGCGACACGTTCGGCCACACTGCCCATAAAGAAGCGTCTGAGACCCGTCAGCCCCTGGGTAGCTATGACGATCAGGTCCGTCCTGTTTTCCTCGGCGAACGCTGTGATCCCGGAAGCGGCATGGCCGATGCGCACATCGAGTACGGGCTGCCGATCCGCGGGGAAAAACTCGCGCGCCATCTGTTCCAGCATGTCGCGGGAGCGATCGAGCACGAGGTTGACGGTTGATATCGGGGCCGCCTCCACGCCATAAACAGTCGGAAAAACGGCTTCCTCGACCATATGGAGAAGGGTGACCCGGCTCGAAAACTGGTGGCTCAATTCGGCGGCGTATGAAAGGGCCTCGCGCGAGTAGTCTGAGAAGTCCACCGGCACTAAGAGTTCGATCGATTCCTTGGAGAATAGCCCCATGGCGTCCTCCTTGATCGTCAGAACCGGACACGGCGCCAGGCGCAGGACGTGTTCCGCCGTGCTGCTGCGCAACAGGCGAATTGGCCCGTGGCGGCCGTGGGTCCCCATCACGATGAGGTCGATGTCGTACCGATTCGCGTACGATACGATGGCTTCCTCGGCGGTTTTGCCGTAAATCTCCGCCTGGACCACCCGCACCCGCTCGCCGTCGCGGATGTCGATCACGCGATAAAACGGATCATCAAGCGTCCAGGCCGGCGATGCCGGCGCGGTGTCGTTGGTGGCGTAGTAGGCGAGGGGGTTATTGGCCTCTTCCTCGTTTACGCGAGCGTGGAACACCACCACCTCGGCATCAAATCGGTCCGCCAATTCAGCGGCTGTCGAAAATGCGTGCTCCGCGCACTCGGAGAAATCGGTCGGGAATAAGATGTGGCGAATGGCTAACATGGCTCCCACCTGCTGGTCTGGTGATCGAATCGTGAGAACGACGGAAAACGAATTACGCGGGATGTGACATACGATAGGAGACCTACGATGCGGCCGTCGCGGGCTCGTGACGAACCGTCCGCGCCAGGGGCTTTGCCCCACCACCCCGAAGGGTGATCACGGGCGCCTCAGCCTGCCGCACGATGCGTTCGCTGACACTGCCCATCAGGGCGCGGTCCAACCCGGAGAGTCCATGCGTGGCGATCACAATCAGATCGTCACCCAGTTCACGCGCCGCTTCCAGCAACTCGCGTACGGCATGCCCATGGCGGACGATGAAGCGTACCGGCCCGCCGGAGCCGGGGGCCTGCGCATAGAGCTTCTTCATATGCTCGATGACGGTGGCCTCAAGGTCCGGGTTCACGTCATACATCGAGAAGACCCCGGTGTTGTAGAAGGCGGGGTGCATCTTTTCCTCCACGACATGCACGAGGTCGAGCCGAGCATCGAAGAAATCGGCCCATTCTCTCGCGGCGGCGAGGGCCAGGGGGGTGGAATCGGAAAAGTCGATCGGCACGAGGATAGCTCCGACGGACGACGTCAGCGGTTGGGACTGGACCTGTTCCCGGATGGTGAGTACCGGGCAGGGCGCCAGGCGCACGACTTCCTCCGCCGTGCTTCCGATCAATTTGCGGAGCAGGCCCCGCCGGCCATGGGTGCCCAGCACGATGAGATCTACGGCATTCTTGTGTGCGTACTGAAGAATCGCCGGCGCTGCCGCGAAATCGCGCGTAACGCAATAGACGAAACTCGGGATATCCGCCATCTCCCGCCCCAGCGACGCGACGTTCTCCTGGATGGCCCCATGCAACATATCCCTCATACGAACCGCCTTCGCCGTGTCCCCGGCGCCGTCCAGGGGAGAGTCCGCATGGATTACTTCAACATACAACAAATGCAGCGACGCCCTTTTGGCGATGGCCAGTTCAATGCCGTCCTTCAACGCCTGCGTGGAGCAAGAAGAGAAGTCGTGAGCAACAAGAATGGTATTGATGGTACGCATGGTACTTCCCTCTGCTGGTTCGTGAGGAAGGCTTTGGCTTAAGCGTACGTGAATCGTGAGTCCCAATCTGAAAGGACGCACCCACAGGTAGGAGAGGGAAAAGGCGTGTAGTGCTGTCCGGTAAATTCCTACAACTCCTCCACGCTATTCAGAACCTGACAAAGCGGCCGATACCTATCAGAATGGCACGGTCCATGTGGCCGGCCAGCCCTGCGCCGACAAGAAAAGATGTGCGCATGTTCTTTTAACCTCGCTTCTGCGGACGCCTTCGCTGGAACGACTGTCAGGTGAACAGCACGCTCGTTTACGTCGAGCGAAGCCAACGCGCTCGTCGCGTTACCCGATCGTCGGACTCAGGTGCGCTCGTCGTCATGCAGCAACAGGACGACAGCGAGGCCGCCAGTAGATGTGAGTAATCGGCCCCCGATTGCTTTATTTGGAAGCCGACGGTGTTAAACATGGAAGTAAATCTACGTCAATCGGAACGGCTGATCCGGGCCGCGATCGGGGCGATCGTGGTAGGGGTCGGCGTGGTATTCAGTAGTTGGTGGGGCGGCATCGGTCTGGTGCTGCTCCTCACGAGCCTCTATGGCGCCTGTCCCTTTTATGCCGCCACAAGCTCGATCATCGCCCTCCTGCGCCAGAAGTCTAAAGCGCACGGCTGAGGATTAGCGATTAGCGATCAAGGATGTATTAAGACCAATCCTTGATCGCTAATCGCTAATCGCTAATCGCTATTCGTTAATCTCAATAGCCTATCGCTCGAATGCGGGGGGACTCGCTGGATTCGCCGGCCAGCACTTCCACCGTTTCGTCATACAGTTTGTGCGCCCGCGCGGGGCTATCGCCGATACATACGACGCCGAGTTTTCCGAATTCGGACAGGGCGCCGATGAGATGAAAAACGACGCCCTGTTGGGAGGGGCCATGGAAATGCAGATCGTGGCAGACGGCAATATCGATCAGGTCGTCCGGCGTGAGCCCCTTATACGAAGGGTCCTCCATGTTGTCCGATGCGTAGTAGAACCGGGGCTGGCCCGCCGGCGTGATGTAGAGCCCTGTTTCGGCGTCGTAGGAACCGTCGGCCAGAAAGTGGAGCATCAGATTCGGGTGAGTGGTGCCCCCTTTTCGGAGGTTAATCTCGATCGCGTAGTGCCTCCAGCCCTCGGGCTCGGGAATCGAGATAAAGTCGATCCCGAACCGCCCCAACACACCCCGATTACGGAGCACCTCGGCCACCCGCAGTCCGGCTTCCTGGATATCCAGCCTGTAGGCCGCATCGGCGGGGAACGTACACCCCAGAAACACCTGCCCCGAGCGACCGCCCAGCACCTGGTCGTGGGTTGAAATCGGCGCCACGTGACCTAATGGATTGATCCGGCACTGCACCGACGGCGAGCGTTTGCCATGGCCTTCCAGAAAACACTCGACGATGCCGTTCATTTCGGCGAACTTGGCGCCATACCCTTCCCACGTCTCCCCCTCCGCCTCGAATGCGAGACGCCCGGGAAGCACCCGATGAATCCAGGGCAACACCTCTTCGTCCTCCGGACAGCCCTCATAAGAAAATAGCGCATTCCCCTCCCCCGAAAACCCGTCGTCGAGTTTGACGACCGCGCGCCGAAGAGATGGATTTCGGCGTTTGAGCAGCGCCAACGCCTCTGCCGCGTCGTCCATGTCGCGGAGGCGTTCCACCCCATCGGGCATCGCCACGCCGGCCTCACGAAACACCTCTCGGCTGCCGCTTTTTGAACCGAGATCAGCCAATGAAGGATCAGCGGCATATAGCGGGATACCCAACTGAAGCGCCAGTGTCCGCTCGAGGGGCGTGGCGTTGAAGCAACTCATGTGGGCATCCTGGCAGCTCGCCAGCGACTCACGAATCCGATCCAGCAGACGCGGACGCTCCAGAATTTTCTGGGTGAGCGGTTTCGAAGAGGCATCCCCGCAACTGAGCAGCGTGAGCCGGCGCCGCGCATGACTCACCGGAATGCCGGGCAGTAAGTGGAGATAATAATCGATGATCGTCGGGTGGATCGGCTGGCTCGTGATGTAGATGAGTTGCGTACGCGGCATCCGAAGCAGCATCAGCATACACAGGAGACGCTCCTCGTAATGATGCGCCCCGGAGATACGCGCTAGCTGGGCGGCGTCGAGGCTCAGGCTCGGGACGACCACCACCGCACGCGGCCGCTGCGTGTCGGGAAACACACTCTTGAACTGATTCTGCAGTTGCGACTGGAGTTGCGCGAATCGTTCTGCATCTTCACAAGCAAGCGGGCGTGCGGGCATGGCGTGGATCATCGCTGGTGCGGGGATGCTTCTGAAGGAGGCGCTTTTGAACAACCTACCACCCACCCGCCGTCACCCTTGCCGGCGCACGCCCCCTCTGGCTGTGGGGTCCCCCCCGGCAGCCGGCGCGGGCCGGCGAGCCCGGGCTCAAGATCTTACACCTTGGACCTCAACCCTTAAACCGCCCACAGCCCTCAATGGAGCCGATGATGCATGTGCCCTTTGGAGTCAAAAAACGAGACCACCATCATCAGGGTCAAGAACACAACCAGAGCGAGTACGGCGCTTTCAATTGATACCATCATCATACCACCTCAAACAGGCTGATTATGTCGCGCGCAAGCGCGTCAACCAGAATTGTGAACCGGAAATAAGGTACAATCAACCAATGTCGCGGGCAGAGAGGCTAATACGCCGTGGCGTGTAGGACCGTCCCTGTAAGGTGGGGCTGGCATCTGTAAAAAGAAAGCCGCACATTACGGATACACCTGTGGCGCCCTCACTCCAGACCGAATAGCAACATGATGCGACGACTGGCCGCTGTGACGTTTGCGGCGATCCTCCTGGCCCTTCCGATCCGCGTTCAGGGCCAGGCCCTCACCCGAGATCAGATGCTTTTTTACACCGCCGAGTGGGAAGGAGAACGCTTCCCGGATGGCCGGCCGCGGGTGCCGGACGACCTCCTCGAACGGATGATGGTCGTCTCTACCGAGCAGGCCTGGGGTGTGCTCCGCGGGGAAGGCTACCACAGCCAGTTCGAAGGAGGCTGGAAGACGATGTTTCCGGACCGACCCATCATAGGCCGCGCGCTGACGGCGGTTTATGTGCCGGCGCGCCCCGAGTTGCAGCAGCGCATGACCGAGCAAGGCCATGCCGAGGGCCGGATCGGTCCGCCGAACTCATGGCCCATCGACATGCTGCAGCCGGGCGATGTGTACGTAGCCGACGGCTTCGGCAAGGTGGCGGACGGCACGCTCATCGGCGACAACCTGGGCAACGCCATTTTTGCGCGCTCGGGCAAGGGCGTCGTGTTCGACGGCTCCGCCCGTGACCTCGAGGGATTACGCGAAATCGAAGGGTTTAACGCCTTTGTGCGGGACTGGCACCCGTCCTTCATCCAGCACATGATGCTGCTCGGCCTCAACACGCCGGCCCGCATCGGCGGCGCCACCGTCCTCCCCGGCGATGTCGTGCTCGCGCGTGAAGAGGGCGTGGTCTTCATCCCGCCCCACCTGGCGCTCAAAGTGGTGGAGACGGCGGAAGTCGTACTCTTGCGCGACCGTTTTGGACACCAACGCCTCCGCGAAGGCACATACACCCCGGGCGAGATCGATACCCGTTGGAGCGAGGCAATCGAGGCCGACTTCGCCGGCTGGCTCGAAGCCAACAAACAATCGCTCCCCGTCCCGCAAGCCCGCGTCGAAGAGTTGCTCCGAACCCGCACCTGGTAATGGCCGATTGACTACTGACCATCAACCATTGACTATTGATCATCCCGCTCATGGACCCCAAGCTCCCCCCCCCGCCCCCCTCCCGTCGCGACTTCCTCAAAAAATCCGCTCTGGGCGGATTGAGCCTTGGCGCCCTGATGCATGCCGGCGCGGAAGACCAGGTCGCGTTCGCCAGCCAGCACGTCAACCGCTTTTCCAGTCCGTCCACGCTTAAGATCACGGACCTCCGGATCGCCGAGATCAAGGACGCGCCCATGCGGGTGCCCATCATCCGGATCGACACCGACCAGGGGATTTCGGGATATGGCGAAGTGCGTGACGGCGGCAGCAAACGATTCGCGTTGTTCCTCAAAAGTCGGCTGCTCGGCGAGAACCCCTGCAATGTGGAGCGGGTTTTCAAGAAGATCAAGCAATTCGGGCACCACGGCCGGCAGGGCGGCGGCGTTTCGGGCGTGGAGATGGCCCTGTGGGATCTCGCCGGCAAGGCGTACGACGTCCCGGTATACCAGCTGCTTGGAGGAAAATACCGCGATAAAGTCCGGCTGTATACGGACACCACACAGTCCCGCGACCCACAGGAATTCGCCGCACGCCTCAAGGGCCGGCTGGATCAGGGCTTCACTTTCCTCAAGATGGACCTCGGCATCGGGCTCGTCCGCGACGTGCCCGGCGCGCTGATTACGCCGCTGAACTTCGACTGGCAGGCCTACGGCCAGCAGATGCACCCGTTCACCGGGGTGCAGATAACCGACAAAGGCATCGCCCTCCTCGCCGAATTCGTTGCTGCCGTGCGCGAAGCCGTCGGGTACGAGGTGCCGCTTGCCGCCGACCACTTCGGACACGTCGGCGTCAACGAATGTATCCGCCTGGCCAACGCCCTCGAACGTTACCAGATGGCCTGGTTAGAGGACCTCGTGCCCTGGCAATATACCGAGCTGTGGCAGGAGATCACCCGAGCCGTAAACGTCCCCACCCTGACGGGTGAGGACATTTATCTGAAAGAAGCGTTTGTAGAACTTATCGATGCACGGGCGGTCGACATGATCCAGCCGGATCTCGCCTCGGCGGGCGGCATCCTCGAGACCAAGAAGATCGGAGACTACGCCGAGGAGCGGGGCGTGGCCATGGCCATGCACTTCGCCGGCTCGCCGATCTCATTTATGGCAAACGTCCATTGCGCCGCCGCCACGCAAAACTTCCTCGCCCTCGAGCATCATTCGGTTGAAGTGCCCTGGTGGGAAGACCTGGTGACGGGCATTGACAAGCCGCTCAACAAAGAGGGCTTTGTCGCTGTGCCCGAAACGCCCGGGCTGGGCATCGAACTCAATCCAGAGGTGATCAAAGAACACCTGGTCGAAGGCGAGGCCTATTTTGCACCCACTCCGGAATGGGACGAGGATCGATCCTGGGATCGGCTTTGGAGCTAGGCTGGCTCAGTCCGTGAGTTTGACGTCGACGGCCTGCAACCCTTTCTGGGTTTCCTGAACGTTGAATTCGACCGGCTGTCCTTCCTCGAGTGAGTCGCCGAAGGACATCCCTTTCACCGCTGAAAGATGCACGAACAGGTCGCGACCGCCTTCATCCGGGATGATGAATCCAAACCCTTTTTCAGGATTGAACCATTTAACTTTTCCAGTTGGCATAAGTGTGTGTACGTAAAAAATGAGCGGTCAAACCTACTGACGCCTTGGCCCGCGTAGACTCCCTGAACAGGCGTTGCAAGGGGTGAACGGGGGGCCCAACCGGGTACGTCTGACCAGAGTATTCTTACAGCGGCGTGTTTCTCGCCGTATGCGATGATAATCATTTGTAAAAAAAAATGCGCAGGGCTGGGAAATTTTTCTTTTCGATAACGGTCATTCCGCTCGTTTTTTGGGGGTTTGCCTGCCAATCGCCGCCTGAAAGTGAAGCGCTCTCCCTCGTCGAAGAGCTCCAATTCTCACTCAAAACACAGCTGCTCGACGCCTGGTATCCCCGTGTAATCGATGACGTACACGGCGGTTACCTGACGGATTTTACGTACGACTGGCGCCAGGAAGGCGACCAGCAGAAGATGATCGTTACCCAGGCACGGCACGTCTGGACCCTCGCGAAAGCGGCGGAACGGTACCCGGAGGCCGGCTACCTGGACCTTGCCGCCCACGGCGCCCGCTTCCTGGGTGAGGTCATGTGGGATTCCCTCCACGGCGGTTTTTATCAGCTCGTCTCCCGCGAAGGCGTACGCATCACCGAGGGTTCGAACCGGTTCAAAACGGCCTACGGCAACGCGTTCGCCATCTACGGCCTCGCTGCGTACGCCGGCGCCTCGGGCGACACAAACGCGCTCCGCCTCGCGCAACGCGCGTTCGACTGGCTCGAAACCCACAGCTATGACCCCGAATACGGGGGCTACTTCCAGTTCATTGCGACCGATGGCACACCCCAGATGGCCGGCTTTGACCGCACGCCGCCCAAGGACCAGAATAGCTCCATCCACCTCATGGAGGCCTTTACCGAGCTGTACCGCGTGTGGCCCGACGAACGCGTCCGCCGGCGCCTCGCCGAGATGCTCTACCTCATCCGCGACACCATGACCGACGAAAAAGGGTACCTCCGCCTCTTTTTCTCGCGCGATTGGCAGCCGCTCTCCTTCCGCGACTCCACCGAGGCCGTCCGCCAGGCCCATTACTCCCTCGACAACGTCTCCTTCGGTCACGATGTCGAAACCGCCTTCCTCATGCTCGACGCCGCCGAGGCGCTCGGGCTACCGCTGGACACCACGCTGACGGTCGGCCGGCGGATGGTCGAACACGCCCTCGAGTATGGTTGGGACGCCGAAACGGGCGGGTTTTATGACATGGGCTACTACCTCCCCGGCGAGACGGACCCGACCATCGTCCTGGCTACTAAAACCTGGTGGGCCCAGGCCGAGGCCCTCACGACGTTTATGGTAATGGCCCAACATGTGCCGTCGGAACGGCAACGATTCCTGGATCTGTTCACGCAGCAGTGGCGCTACATCCAGCAGTACCTGATCGATACCGAACACGGCGACTGGTACAGCCACGGCCTCGATGCCTCCCCAGAACGAAAAACCGATCACAAGTCCCAGATCTGGAAAGGCGCCTACCACAACGGCCGCTCCCTGATGCAAAGCATCGACCGGATAAACGCGTTACCGCGTTGAACTTCAGCGGGCGCATTACATGCTGACTTCCTTTTTTTATCTTGAATCACTTCATCATACGCTCATGCGCACCGCCACCCCTGTCCCGTGGATCGGCTGGTTTGTCCTCGTCATCACGCTGCTCAGCGGCGGTCTCATGATCGTCGAGGGCATCCATATGCTCTCGCAGGGCCGGCCGCTGCTCATGGGCGTCTGGGCGGAGTGGGTAGCGGCTGCCGGGCTCGACCCGCAAAGCCCCACCGTCGGCTTTATCTTCATTGGCTATGGCGCCGTGTTACTCTGGCTAACCTTTGCGTTCCTCCGGCGCTTCAGTTGGGGCCGCGTGGCGCTCACCGTCGCGCTCGTCGCCGGCCTCTGGTATGCCCCCATCGGAACGACCCTCAACGTCATCGCCCTCGTCATGGTCTACCTCACGCCGCTCCGGGACTGGTACGCCGGCAAGGAGCCGGCGCACACCAGGCCCGTCTGACCGCGCGCCCGTCATCCCATGCCCGAGCCCCGGTCCATCGCCTCGCGTCTGCTCGACACCTTTGGCCAGATCGACATCTACTTGTTCGATCAACTCATGCGCGGACGTTTCGACACGCGCCATTCCATCCTCGACGCCGGCTGCGGCCGCGGCCGTAACCTCGTCTATTTTATGAACGAGGGGTTCGATGTTTTCGGTGTCGATCAAGAAGAGGCGGCAATCGCCTCCATACGGCGCCTCGCCGGCCGGCTGGGCGTGTCCGATCCAGACCAACGCTTCCAGACCGCCGACCTCGCCGGCCTGCCTTATTCCGACGCCCGTTTTGACGCTGTGATCTGCAGTGCCGTGCTGCACTTCGCGCGCGACGAATCTCATTTCGAGGGGATGATCCGGGAGATGACGCGCGTGCTCCGCCCCGGCGGTCTTTTCTTCGCCCGCCTCGCCTCCACCATCGGAGTCGAACACGCCGTCACGCCTCTCCATGGGCGGTGGCATCGCTTGCCTGACGGGTCCGATCGGTTTCTCGTCGATGAAGCCCTGCTAGTGGATGCGACCCGACAGCTGGGCGGCACGCTGCTCGACCCCCTGAAGACGACCGTCGTCCAGGGTATGCGCGCGATGACGACGTGGGTGTTTCAACGCGATGCCTGACCGTCGCCCAACCGCCCCGGGCAACCTCCACCGCCAGGGTGAACGGGTCAATTTCCATCTCGTACTGCGGCCGGCTGAGCCCCGCCCGCCGGCCTGAGGATTTAAAAAAGCCTGACCCCCCAAAAAGAAATGAGAGAGGCCCCAGCGGCAATCGCCAGGGCCTCTCCTGCCGGGGGGCAAGCGGGGGGCTTATCCTCGCGGTGATTTACCCACGATGGGCGTAGACGTCTGCCGTTGCCGAGACCGCGGGGCGATGCTCGCCGATGTCGAAACGGCTAACGGTGCCGCCCAGGCGGTCCGTCAGTTCCTGGAGCGTCGCGCTCGATTCCGCGATGCCGGCGACGCCGCCGATTCGTTGACCCTGTTGACGATCTTGCGAATCGCATCGACCGTCTGGTGCACGACATGGTCGCGTACTTTTCGTTGATAAACACGGCGGCAACGGTGCAGGCCACGCGAAGAAACGCCTCATCTGCTTCGGTGAACGGCAGCTTGTCCGACCGCTCCGTCAGGTAAATGCTGCCCAGTGAACGCCGCTTGTGCGAGAACGGGCCGGCGAGCGCGGATTCTGCGACCGGGCCCGCGGCATCGGCGTCGGATCGCGCCGTCATCACCACGGCGGTGAGCGTAAGCAGCGCCCCCACGAGGGTGGCTCCAATACATACCGGTTGCTCGGGGTCGAATCAGGAGGCGGCGAAACCGGTGATGCCGGCTAAGAAGGCGACGATACCGCTGCGTCCCAGAAGACGCATATTCCATGCACTAATCATGATCGCAAGGAACAGATGAAGAAGTAAGAGGATGCTTCTTTGATCATCGGCAGCGGCATCGCCGCATTAACCTTCTGGTGGAAATAACGGGCCACGGCGAGGCGCTCCCCTGCCGGCCAGTCGGCCTTTTAGTTTAATACCGTTACACTGGTTACATACAATTGCACTGGCGCCATCTGTCTCTTGTCGGTCGCGGTTCGTAGCTTACCCGGCCGACCATCGGAAACGCTACCAGCGCCCGTCACTTGTCACGCTAACGAGATCGCAGGATGAACGCACCCATCGACCGCCGAACGTTTGTCAAAACAGCCACCGCTGCCGGCCTGGGCCTCGGGCTAACGGGTCCTTTCCGTTCGATTCGCGGCGCCCGCTCCGCCAACTCCACCGTTGTCGTTGCCGTGATGGGCGTCAATGGCCGGGGCGGCGCCCTCGCCAACGCATTCGCCCAGACAACCGGTTCGGAAGTGGGTTTTATCTGCGATGTCGACGAGCGCGCCATGGCAAAAAGTATCGCGGACGTCCGCCAGCGGCAGACGCGCGAACCGAAGGGCGTCAAGGATTTCCGCTCGCTCCTCGATGGCAACGACATCGACGCGCTGGTCATCGCCGCGCCCGACCACTGGCACGCGCCGGCGGCGCTGATGGCCATGCAGGCCGGTAAACACGTCTATGTCGAGAAGCCGTGCGGCCACAACCCGCGGGAAGGGGAATTACTCATCGCCGCCCAGAAGAAATACGGGAAAGTGGTGCAGATGGGTACCCAGCAGCGCTCTGCGCCAGAGTCGATCGAGATCATCCAGGCCATTCATGAAGGGCTCATCGGAGAGGCGCGGTATGCCAAGTGCTGGTACGCCAACACCCGGGGCTCCATCGGCAAAGGGAAATCTATGGAGGTGCCCTCCTGGCTCGATTTCGACCTCTGGCAGGGTCCCGCCCCGCGCCGGCCGTACCAGGATAACCTCGTCCACTACAACTGGCATTGGTTCTGGAACTGGGGCACGGGCGAGTCGCTCAATAACGGCACCCACGAGGTGGACGTCTGCCGCTGGGCCCTCGGCGTAGATTACCCGGTGCGGGTCGCCTCCAACGGCGGCCGGTTCCACTTCAACGACGACTGGGAATTTTATGACACGCAGGTGATGTCGTTCGACTTCGCCGGCGGCAAGACCATCACCTGGGAAGGGCGGAGCTGCAACGGCCTGCCATTTTACGACCGCGGCCGGGGCGCCACGATCCACGGCACCGAAGGCACCGTGTTGTTGGATCGCGAGGGCTACATCGTGTACGACCTCGCCGGCAAGGAGATCAAGCGCCAGATGCGCCAGGAAAGCACCGACGCCCTCAACACCGTCGGCGCCGACGGGCTCACGGATATCCACATCCAGAACTTCGTCGACGCCGTGCGCGACGGCAAGCGCCTGAATACGCCGATCGAGATGGGCCACCAAAGCGTCCTCCTCTGCCACCTGGGCAACATCGCGCAGTATACGGGCACGACGCTCGAGTGCGACCCGACCAACGGCCACGTCAAAAACGACGCGATCATGAAGCAGATGTGGGGCCGCACCTACGAACCGGGCTGGGAGCCTACCGTCTGATGCGAACCCTGTAATCCGATCCCCACGGCAACCGGTGACGCCCCCCGACGCCTGCTGTCACAGGGGCATGGTGGCGCCGCCGGCCGCGATGGACCGGTAGATGGCTTCGACGATGCGCATGTCTCGCATGCCTTCCTCGCCGGGAACGCGTACGGGCGTCTTGTTCACGATCGCGTCGGCGGTATCGTCCATCTGCCTCGCCTGCTGGTTGATGTCCGGCATGGACAGCGGCCCTTCATGGCTTACCGCTCGGATGTTGCGATAGGCCTGGAATGGATCCATCTTGAGCCACCCGCGCTCGTAGCGGACTTCCAGGTGATTCATGTTGCCAGCGAAGCTCGTGTGCGCGTTGGCCACGAAGCCGCTCGGGAATTGCAGCTGGAAGGACGTGATTTCGTCGGCATCCTTGAAGATCTCCGGACGGGTGACAAACGTCTGCGCGGACACGGAAACGGGCTCCTCGCCGGCGGCGTAGCGGCACGCCTGGAGCGAATAGACGCCCATGTCCATCATCACGCCTCCGCCCATGGCCTTTTTCACTTTCCAGTTATCTGCCCGGCCCTCGCGATAGCCCGAACCGGCCGTCACGAACTGCACGCCCCCAAACGGTTTCTCCCGCGCGAAGCGCATCACCTCCTGCGTCGTCGGTTCGTGCTGCATGCGGTAGCCAATGGACAACGTCACGCCGGCCTTGTCGCAGGCTTCGATCATCGTCGCACACTCCGCCTCCGTGATCGCCATCGGTTTCTCGCAGATCACATGTTTGCCCGCCCGCGCCGCCCGAATGGTGTATTCCGCGTGCATGACGTTCGGCAGAACCACGTAGACGATGTCGATGTCCGGGTTGTCGGCGATGGCGTCGAAGGTGTCGTACGAATAGATATTGCGCCGGGGGATGTCATACTTCGCCGACCACGCATCGGCCTTGGCCGGCGTGCCCGTAACGATGCCCGCGAGGCGGACGTTTTGGGTCTCTTGCAGAGCGGGCGCCAGCAAGTCCGTGCTGTAGTAGCCAAGGCCGACGAGGGCGACGCCCAACGGAGCTCTCGTCCGGCCGAGCCGCGCCATGGCCGAGGCGGGGGCTGTAGGAGCAAAAGAACCCAGCATGGCCGCACCTACAGCCGCTGTTTTGAGAAAGTCGCGACGAGAGGAAAAGATCATGATGCGCACCAGATAGTGAGGAGGCCCGGTGTGGACTCCAGAATATAGCGCCGCCGCCTTCAGGTTTCCAGCCCATGATAACCCACTATCCCACCTCCATTAACTCCGGCCGAAAAAAGCGCTCACACGAGACGTAGAAGTTGTTGCAATCGACGAGGGTGTACCGCATGGAGAAATGCAAAGTGAAAAGTGAAAAGTGAAAAGTATAATACTTCGGACACTTTTTGTAGCTCGACCGTTCCTGACGATCAGGCCCCTCCTCGATTCGAGGAAGGGCCTGAATTGTCACGCGGCAGCGCACTCCTTTGTAAACTGTCCGAAGTATTAAAGTACAAAGTGGGGAAAGGTCTTGTGATCTGAAAACGTTCAACGCGTTAAACACATATTTCTGCGTTCCCGCCTCCTACAGGCCCACGATGCCGTCGTACAGCAGTTTGATGCCCGTGATGAGGAGAAAGGCGTAGGCGAGGGGGTAGAACACGCGCTCGTTGACGAGGTTGTGCAGGCGAATGCCGATCCAGACGCCGACCGGCGCGAGTGGGGCCAGCACGAGGGAGGTGGTCATGTTGCTGAGGCTGAGTTGCCCGAGCATGGCGTAAGGGATGAGCTTTACAAAATTGAGCGTGGTAAAAACGACCACCAGGGTGCCGACAAACACGGACTTATCCAGCCGCTGTGGCAGCAGGTATACATTCGCCGGCGGGCCGCCGGAGTGCACCCCGAAACTCGTGAACCCGGCAATCAAGCCCCAGAAGGTGCCGCGGACCACATCCGGGCCCCGGGGCGGCGCGTCCGCGCGTTTCCGAAGCGAATTGACCGAGAACACGACAGCGATCACCCCGATCAGGATGCGGATGTGCGCATCGGAGAGGTAGCGGAACGTGAAGGCGCCGATAAGCACACCGAGCAGGCCCGCGGGCAGGAGGATGCGAACATTGGCGCGGTCCCACTTCGTGCGGTAATGCCAGATATTCACCGCGTCGATGAGGCACAGGATGGGCAACAGAATCGCCGCGGCCCGGGCCGGCTCGATCGCCAGCGCCATGATCGGCACCGCCAGGATCCCCAGCCCCCCGCCAAAACCGCTCTTGGCGATACCGGAAACGAGGATGGCAAGGACCGCAAAGAAGTAGAAGACGGGATCGTCGATCACAGGTTCAGCTTCTTCAGCTCTTCGGAGTCGAGGTTTAACAGTCCCTGTTTTTTGAAATAAATCATCGTGGTTTCCAACGTCCCGTGGCGCATCCGCTGGCGGACTTCCTCCAATGACATCCCCTTGTTCAGCCACAGGAGGGCCGCCGTGTGGGTGAGGCTGTGCGGTGTCACGCCTCGGCGCTTGATCTCGGCTGATTTCAGGTGCAGGTTGATCCGGCTGCGCACGGAGCGGGTGTTCAACCGTTGGCCTTCCGAACGATGCCCGTGAGAGACGAAGAGGGGATGTTCGGGATGGACCCGCTGACGGGAGGCGAGGTAGGCCTGCACCTTCTCCATGACCGGCTGGTCGATGGGCACCTGCTGATCCTTCAATGTATGCCCTTTCCCCTGGACCCGCAGAAACCACCCGAGTAGCGTTTGCTCGAGGTCCTGCACGTTGGCGCGGATGAGTTCGATCTCGCTTAAACCAGCATAAAGCATCATGTGGATGAGCGCCGCATCACGCAAGCCGATATGGGAGACCTGCTCGATCACGCCGAGCAATTCGTCGATTTCGCCCTGCGTAAGCACTGCTCGCGAGTGCGTATTGGGCCGGCGATTCCCCTTTACCGCCCGGGCGGGATTATCCGCGATCAGGCCGATGTCCATCAAATACTGGCAGAGCCGGCGCAGCGCGGTGAGATACGTCGATACCGACACCTGGTGCAGGCCGCGTTCGCCCATCAGATACGTCTTGTAGGCCTCCACGTCATCCGGCGTAAACCGAAACCGACCCTCCTCCCGTGCAAACCACCGCTGGAATTCGTTCAACGAGCGCCGGTAGGTGCCGCTCGTCTCCGGACTTTTCTCTTTCAGGTACTCCTTGACAAAATCCTCGATACGCCGGTTCAACTCGGCCACGGTGAGTGTCAGCGAGGTATCGATCGGAACGGGTTTAGCCATAGAGTCCTGCCGGCACGGCGCGCATCAGTTAAACGATTCGGCACACGCTGTGGCGGTCCGAGGTGGCGGCGAAAAGCCGCCCCAAGGAACGACGTTTATTTTACTTTTTCAATAACGGATTTTGCTCCGGCGAAAAAAAGTCCCCGACTGCCACTCAGAGCGGCATCGTGGGCAAGAAGCCCTCCAGCAGCCCGACATATCGGCGCAGGAACGAGGCCGCCATGGCGCCATCGATCACGCGGTGGTCGTAGGACAGCGAGATGTACATCATGTGGCGGATGGCGATCACGTCGCCCAGGGTGGGGTCTTCGATGACGACGGGGCGTTTCTTGATGGCGCCTGTCGCGAGGATGGCCACCTGGGGCTGGTTGATGATGGGCGTCCCCATGACGCTGCCCACCGAGCCGATGTTGGTGACAGTGAACGTGCCGCCCTGCAGATCGTCCGGCTGCAGGCGCTTGGAGCGGGCGCGGGTCGCGAGGTCGTTCGCGGCGTGCGCCAGGCCGGCGAGGTTCTTCTGGCCGGCGTCGCGAATGACGGGAACGACCAGCCGCGACGCATCGATGGCAACGGCGATGCCGATGTGATAGTCTTTTTTTATGAGGATCCGGGTGCCATCCACCGAGGCGTTCAGGATGGGATGTTCGCGCAGAGCCTCAACGGCGGCCTTGACCATAAACGGGGTGAACGTGAGCTTTACCCCCTCCCGCGTCTGGAATGCCTCCTTGTTGATATCCCGGAGGCGGACGAGGTTTGTCACGTCCGCCTCGGCAAAGGAGGTGACGTGGGCGGAGGTCGCCTTGGAGCGAACCATGTGCTCGGCGATGATTTGCCGCATCCGATCCATCTCGACAATCTCGACGCGCCCGCCGAAATCGGCCTCCTTGCGTACCGGCGCGACCACCCGGGCCGGCGCGGAAGCCGGGGAAGGCGTGGGCGCAACCGCAGGCGCCTCCCCGCGCGTAGCGAGGTGCGCTAGGATGTCCTGTTTCGTGATCCGTCCCTCGCGCCCGCTCCCGGAAATACCGGCCAGTTCGCCAGCCGACAGTCCCTCCTTTTCAGCGATAGAGCGGACGAGCGGAGACAAGAACCGGCTCTCGGTCGCTTCCTCGATGGGGGACGCGGGGCTGGATGGTGTCGCTGAGGGCTGAGCGCCATTGTCCGACGCAGACGCGCCCGGGGAAGATGCTTTAGGCGGCGCCGCATTGGGCGATCCGGCGCTCGGAGCCGGCGCTTCCGCGGGCGCCCCGGCGCCCGTCAGGATGATTGCAAGCAAGGTGCCGACGGCGACCGTTTCGCCTTCGGCCACCAGGATCCGATCCAGCACGCCGGCCGCAGCGGCAGGCACCTCGGTATCTACCTTATCGGTGCCAATCTCGAGCAACGGTTCGTCGAGTTCGATCACATCCCCTGGCTTCTTTCGCCAGGCGATGATGGTGCCCTCGGTGATACTCTCACCCATCTTCGGCATGATGACGGGCACCTTCCCGCCCCTCACGCTGGCAGCCTGTACCGGTGCGGGAGCGGCGGCCTTTTCCTGTGCAGGGGCCCGGGGTATGGCGGGGGCTTTTCCCGGAGCCGGAGCCTGGGGCGCGGCAACTGCTTTTTCCGGAGCCGGAGCCTGAGCCTGAGCCGGAGCCTGGGGCGCGGACGACGAGGCCCCGGCAGCGTCTACCTCCGTTTCAATGATCGCTAACACCGAGCCCACTTCCACGGTTGCGCCTTCCTCCACCAGAATCGTATGCAGGACACCCGCGGCCGATGCCGGCACCTCGGTGTCTACCTTATCGGTGCCGATTTCGAGCAGAGGCTCGTCCAGTGCAATCCGGTCACCGGGCTTCTTGTGCCAGACGATGACTGTTCCTTCAGTGATGCTTTCGCCCATCTTGGGCATTTTCACGTCTACCTTCGCCATAACAATACCGCTTCTGGGGGCTTATTACCGCTCGTTCATTCGTACCCACACCTTAACTGGCCTGGTGTTTCACATGCCTTTCAAAAAGCCCCATTATCATCTCACGACAGCAGAGGGCTCTTCAGAGCAGGGGCGCGATCACCAGAGATACGACAGCGATGAGCTTGATCAATATTCAGGCTCGGGCCGCTGGTATCTTTCAACGGATCGCCCACCGTATCGCCCGTCACAGCCGCTTTGTGCACGTCGCTGCCCTTGCCGTAGGTGACGCCGTCGAACGTAACCTTACTTTCGATCAGCTTTTTAGCATTGTCCCACGCGCCGCCGGCGTTCGATTGGAAGATGGCGAGCAGCACACCCGACACGGTCACGCCGGCAAGCAGACCCCCCAGCATGTTTTTGTCGATAAAGCCCACGATCACCGGCACCGCCACGGCGAGGATGCCCGGGGCAATCATTTCGCGGATGGCGGCTTTGGTGGAGATGTCGACGCACCGCGCGTAGTCGGCCTTGGCCGTCCCTTCCCGCAGGCCGGCAATCTCCCTGAACTGGCGGCCGACTTCGTTGATCATGTCGCCGGCGGCGCGGCCCACGGCGCCCATGGCCATCGCACTAAACACATAGGGCAGCATGGCCCCGATGAGTAATCCGGCGAGGATGACCGGGCGAGAAACGTCGATGGTGCTGATGCCGGCCTGCTGCATAAACGCCGCAAACAGCGCCAGCGCCGTGAGGGCGGCCGACCCGATAGCAAAGCCTTTCCCGATGGCCGCCGTCGTATTGCCCACCGCATCCAGCTTATCGGTCCGTTCGCGCACTTCATGTGGGAGGTGCGCCATTTCCGCGATGCCGCCGGCATTGTCGGAGATTGGTCCGTACGCATCAACCGCCAACTGGATACCGGTAACCGAGAGCATGCCCAGCGCCGCGATCGCAATGCCGTACAGGCCGGCGAAGTAGTCGGCCCCAATGATGGCCGCCGCCAGCAGTAGGGCCGGAATACCTGTCGAGTACATCCCTACGCCGAGGCCCGCGATGATGTTGGTGGCCGCCCCGGTAAGGCTCTGGCGCGCGATCCCCCGAACGGGGCTCGTCGTCGTTGCGGTGTAATATTCGGTCACGAGCCCGATCAACACCCCCGCGGCCAGGCCGATGGCGACGGCCATAAAAACACCGGTCGCGGTATAGGTGATGCCGGCGACCGACCAGGACTCCGGTAGAAAGGCTTGGATGACGAAGTAAGACGCGATGGCCATAACGCCCGCGGCGCCAAACTCGCCCATATTTAAACCCTGTTGCGGATTACCACCCTCCTTGACGCGTACGAATAAGGAACCAATGATCGACACGACGATCCCTACGGCGGCCAGCGCCAGCGGGAGCATCACAGCGCCCACCGCCGATCCCCCTTCCGCCTGAAGCCCCGAGACAAACGCCGCCCCGGCGCCCAGCACCATGGTGCCTATGATCGAGCCGACATAACTTTCAAACAGGTCCGCCCCCATGCCGGCGACGTCGCCTACGTTGTCGCCCACGTTGTCCGCGATGGTAGCCGGGTTGCGGGGGTCGTCCTCCGGAATGCCTTCGTATACTTTACCGGCAAGGTCGGCCCCGACGTCAGCCGCCTTGGTGTAGATACCCCCACCCACGCGGGCGAAGAGCGCGATCGAAGACGCGCCCAGCGAGAAGCCGGTCACGACATTGATGATCTTGATCGTGTTCCAGTCCGTGAATGTATCGTAGACGATAAACAACGTACCAAGGCCGAACAGCCCGAGACCGACTACCGAAAGGCCCATCACGAGCCCTCCCGAAAACGCGACGTTCAGCGCCGGAGCCAGTCCGGTGCGAGCGGCTTGCGTCGTGCGGACGTTCGCCTTTGTAGCGACCGACATGCCGAAGAAGCCTGCCGCTCCCGAGCATACCGCGCCGAGTGCGAAGGAGACGGCCACCAGCCACGAGGAGTTGGAATTTCCGCTGTTCGCTAACGCTAGCAGGATGCCCACAACAACCACGAAGAGGCCTAGCACCCGGTATTCGCGTCGTAGAAACGCGCGCGCACCCTCCGCGATGGCCGCCGCGATTTCCTGCATGGCGGCCGTACCCGGATCTTGCCGGCTGACCCACCTCGATTTCAAATAGGCGTAGAACAACGCCAGGACACCCGACAACGGTATCAGATAGGTAAGAAGGGATGTATCCATACAATGAGTAAAAACTTAGCTATGCATCCTTGGACGCCCCTATGAATGGCATGGGGCCCAATGTGTAACCGGGGACATGACCTAAAAAAGTAAAGAACGTTTTTACAGCACACATCACATATTGTTTTCACCCGTTCAGCCTCAATCCGCGGCGGAACGGGTGTTAAACCGATTCATGGCGACGGTGATGCCTTCGGTAACAAATACGCGAGCCGCGTCGTGCGCTGCGCCGAGCGCCGTCTCGATCGCAGCGGCTTGGCTTGTATCGAAGGGCTCCAGTACATAATCGGCTTGCCGGCCCGGAGGAAAATCGTTTCCTATCCCAATACGTATTCTGGGAAACGCATTCGTCTGGAGGCTATCAATGATGTCTTGCACCCCATTGTGTCCTCCCGCACTACCTTGTTGGCGGATTCTGACGGCGCCGACGCTCAGATGGATGTCGTCCACAACGACGAGCATGTCGGCCGGCGAGAGTTGATGGCGGCGCAGCAGCCCTTTGATGGCTCCGCCACACCGATTCATATACGTCAGGGGTTTGGCGAACCCTACGGAAAAGCCACGAAGGCTGGTCCAGCCCACCAGGGTCGGACCAGCCTCCATCGATAAGACGATCTTCGTAGACGCGGCTAGCGCGTCGACGACCATAAACCCCACGTTGTGCCGGGTATCTGCATATTCGGCGCCCGGGTTACCGAGCCCGACGATGAGGCGTTTCGAGCGTGCCATGCCATGAACGAGCCAGGCGGCCGGCGCCAGCAGGCCGGGTTCGGTCCCGCCGCAGGGTGTAGACCGTTATATGGCCTCCTTGGCAGGGGTCGGGGTCGCCGCCGCGGCGCCGTCGACGGCCTCCGTGGCCACTCGGGGTGCGAGAATCGAGACGATCGTCTGATTGGGCACTCCGCCGAACTCCAGGTTGGGCACGTCCAGATCCCGAATGTGGATCGACTGGCCGACGCCGAGCTCCGTCACATCGACATCGATGTGGCCCGGAATGTCCTTCGGGAGGCAACTCACCTCGAGCTCGTTGAGCACGTGCTGGGTCACGCCGCCCTCCATCTGGCCCTTCGGCGTCCCGATATAACGAATTGGCACGTTCACGGTGATCTTCACGCCGCGCTGCAGCACCTGAAAATCAGCATGGATCGGCTCGTCAGACACCGGGTGGTAAATGATCTCCTTCAGGATACACTCCCAGCTCGAGCCGTCCATATCGATCTTCACGAGGTGCGTTTCCTCGGTGCGGATGAGCTGAAAGAGGCCAAAGGCCGGCATGCTGAAGGCCTGGGGCTCCGTCTTGTGGCCGTACAAGACACAGGGGACGTTGCCTGCGAGCCGGGTTTGCCGGGCGGCTTTTTTACCTACCCCGCGTGGCGAGGCTTCGATCGTTCTGAATTCCATGGCTTCGGATACCGCACAAGCGCCGGCGCCTTCGCCGGAACCGCTCGCGTTGCGGCGACGGTTACGTGTTTATGGTAGAAATAGCGTTGAGACCGACTCATCCGTGTAAATACGCCGGATGGCGTCCGCGAAGATGGCAGCAACGCTGACCACCTCGATCCGCGGCGACGGCCGGCGCAACGGAATCGAATCCGTCACGACGAGCCGGGTCAACTCGGACGACTCGATGCGCTCGTAGGCCGGCCCCGACAGCAACGGGTGCGTACAGGCCGCCACGATTTCGAGCGCGCCAGCCTGGCGCAGCGCCATCGCGGCACTAACCAGCGTACCGGCCGTGTCGACGATGTCGTCCATGATCAGCACGTTCTTCCCTCCCACCTCGCCGATGATATTCATCGCCTCCGCTTCATTCTGGCGGGGTCGGCGCTTGTCAATCACCGCAAGATCCGCCCCGAGCCGCTTGGCGTACGCGCGGGCCATCTTGAGGGCGCCGATATCCGGCGCGACGACGACCAGGTTGGTCAGATTCAGTGTCTGAAAATAGTCCGTAAAAACAGCAGACCCGTACAAATGATCCACGGGCAAGTCGAAAAATCCCTGAATTTGCGGGGCATGCAGATCCATCGTGAGGATACGATCCACGCCGGCGACCGTCAGCATGTTCGCCATCAGCTTCGCCGCGATCGACACCCGCGGCTGGTCCTTCCGCTCCTGCCGCGCATACCCGAAGTAAGGGATCACCGCCGTCACCCGGGCCGCGGACGCTCGCTTCGCCGCATCGATAAGGAGCAGCAACTCGAGCCAGTTCTCGCCCGGCGGGCACGTGCTCTGGATGATGAAGATGTCCGTTCCACGAATCGATTCGTCGTATCGGCAATAGATTTCGCCGTCGGAAAACTCCTTGATGATCAGATTCCCCAGGTTCTGACCGTACGACTCCGCGATCCGCTCGGCCAGCATGGGATTGGAGCGACCCGCAAAAAGCGTGATGGGGTGGCCCCTGAACGATGTAAGCATGTGCCCTGAATGACGCTTGAACAAGAATTCCGGTCACCCGACATCTCCGGGCTCCAGACCTATCGGCCTACTAAACCAAAACCGCGCGCAAAGGCGCGACGCGTGTCTCCTCGGGGCGAGCAGACATCGACACATCAAACCGCAACGGGCGCTGCTTTCCACTGGCGGCATTTAATTGACAGTGTTGCCCGGGGAGGATTCGAACCTCCACATACGGCTTCAAAGGCCGCTGTCCTGCCATTAGACGACCGGGCAAGGGATCCTCTCAGCACGCCCCCACCATCGTTCGGCTGTGGCGAGCGCGCCAGGCGTGGCGCCTGAAAGGTGCTGTCAACGCGAAGCCACGCGAGAGGGTTTCTCGATCGGCGATTCCCTCTGTAGTTTGCGTAAACTTCAAGGTCCCCCCCGGTCCCCCCGCCTGGGCGCCACTTGGGTGAGACAACGAAAATACGTATTCTCTCCTGACCGACCTCTCCCATTTCATCTACGAACTCTTATGCCGCACACCAGACGCGCATTCTTGAAGAAAGCCGCTGCCACCTCGGTGCTCGCCGGCGGCCTCGCTCCGGCCCTCGCGGGCAGGGCCGAAATCCTCTCCATGCCGGTCCATCCTCGCCTATCCCCTAACGACACCGTGCGTATCGCCACGATCGGGATGGGCATCATCGGCTTTATCGACACGGACACGGCGCTCCGCGTCCCCGGCGTGGAACTTGTCGCCGCGGCCGACCTCTACGAAGGCCGGCGGATCCACGTCAAGGAGAAATACGGAGATCATGTCGACACCTACGTCGATTACCGCGAAATCCTCGCCCGGACGGACATCGACGCGGTGCTCATCTGCACCCCGGATCACTGGCATGTGCCGATGGCCAAAGATGCCCTCCGCGCCGGCAAAGCGGTATACTGCGAAAAACCGATGGTGCACCGCGTCGAAGAAGGGCACGACCTCATCAAGGTCCAGCAAGAAACCGGTAAGGTCTTCCAGGTGGGCAGCCAGTACGCCAGCTCCATCCTCTACGCCCGGGCCCACGAGCTGTATAGAGAAGGCGCCATCGGCACGCTGAACATGATCGAGGCGATCACCAACCGCAACTCGGCCCTCGGCGCCTGGCAGTACTCGATCCCGACGGACGCCAGCGAGCAGACGGTGGACTGGGACCGGTTCCTCGGCAGCGCGCCGAAACGTCCCTTCGACGCCACGCGATTCTTCCGTTGGCGGAACTACTGGGATTACGGCACCGCCACCGCCGGCGACCTCTACGTCCACCTCTTTACAGGGATCCACCGCACCTTGGACGCCATCGGGCCCACCGACGTCGTGGCCCAGGGCGGCCTCCGGTTCTGGAAGGACGGCCGCGATGTGCCGGACGTGCTCCTGAGCCTCTTCACCTACCCCGAAACCGAGCAACACCCGGGCTTCAACATGTCCCTCCAGACGAACTTCGTGGACGGCCAGGGCGGCGGCTTCCACTTCAAGTTTATCGGGGACGAAGGAGTGATGACGGTCGGCGGCTCAAGCGTGACGGTGGAGCGCAACGGCCGATGGGAGCCCTCGATTGACGAAATCATCACCGGCTACAACTCGGCCTTCACCTTCTCGCTGGCCGAACAGAAACGTCTCGCCGATCACCTTCGCAAGAACTACGTGGCACCCATCGCCCCGGCGATGACGGGCCGGATGGAGTATCAGGCTCCGGATGGTTACGACGATCGGTTCGACCATTTTACGTACTTCTTCGACTCCATCCGCAACGGCCGCCCCGTTTACGAAGACGCCACCTTCGGCTTCCGCGCCGCCGCGCCAACGCTGCTCGCCAACATGAGCTACGTCGATAAACGGCCGTATACGTGGGACCCGTCCGCGATGAAAATCGCCGGCTAATGCCGCCCCCACATGGCTGAATCGACCTCCCCGCCGATGATCGGCATCATTGGCGGGATGGGCCCGTACGCCGGCCTCGATCTCGTGCGCAAGGTGTTCGACGAAACGGCGGCGAGCACCGACCAGGAGCACCTCCCGCTCGCCCTGCTTTCCGTTCCCGGCGAAATCGTCGATCGAACAGCCTATGTGCTCGGCGCCGTCGACGCGAACCCGGCATTCGCCATCGCGCGAATCGCGCTGATGCTGGAGCAAGCCGGAGCCACCGTCGCCGCCGTCCCATGCAACTCGGCCCACGCGCCGGTTATCTTCGATGTCATCCGGAGCCGGTTGGCGGAGGCCGGCAGCCGGCTCAGGCTTCTCCACATGATTGAGGAGACGGCCGTGCACCTGGCCACGCTCCCACATCCTCCCGTCCGTGTCGGCGTGCTTTCCACGACCTCGGTGTTCCGGCTCGGCCTCTACCGCGACGCGCTTGTGCGCGTGGGCATCGAGGTCATATTACCTTCCGCCGAGATGCAGGAGCGCGTGGTCCATGCCGCCGTCTACGACCCGCGGTACGGCGTCAAGGCCAGCGTCAACCCCGTAAGCGAGCGGGCCCGGGAGGACCTGGCCGACGCCGTCGCCGCCCTTGCGACGCGGGGCGCGGAGGCGGTCATTCTGGGTTGCACGGAAATGCCCCTTGCCCTCCCCGGCTCGAACGCCGCCGGGATCCCGCTCATCGACCCCACCCGGCTTCTGGCCCGGGCGCTCATCCGCGCCACCTATCCCGGGCGGCTGCGCGGATCAATGGTTAATTAAAGGGTTCAGATTTGAAATTAAGATACATCGAGAGACTTCCTTTAACTTTGAACCTCGAACCTTGAACCCCTCTCACGACCCCTGTTTCACCAGCACGATCATGCCGCGGTCGTTGCGTTCGACCTGGTCGATAAAGGTTCGGTAGGCATCGTACTGATCCACCGGGATGCGGCGATCGGGGATTTCGAGCCGGCGGGTGTACACCAGCGTTCCGTCGCTTTCCACCTCGATCGATATCGTGTAGCGACCAACGGAGGAATCGAGATCCACGGGCTCCGGGATGGTCTCCACGGCATAGCCGGCCGGCCACCGGAAACGCAGGCTATCCACATCCAGAAAGGCGTAGGACAGGAGATACGGCCGGTTGGAGCCGAAATGTTCGGGTGGGACGCTGACGGAGCGTTCGAAGAGATTCGGTTGGACGAACAGCCGCGTTCCCGTCCGCGAGGCGTAGCGGGGCAACGCGAGGGTCATGGGCAACGCGAGCGTGTCCTCCCGTCGATCGACGCTGGAGAAGTCCACCTGCTCAATGTCAAAGGTCGGCAGTTCGATGGCGCGGCGCAGCCAGTCCATCCGATCGCGGTGAGGCGCGCGGGCAAGGGCGTAGCGGACGTTCTGCTGCTGGTGGCCGGCGTACCGCGTGACGACATCGACCCGGGCATTGCCGGTCGCGTCCACCTCGACGGCCCCGACCCGAAGCCGGGTGTTCGCCGACGCCGGGCTCCGCGGCGTCCGAACCAGCGCCCCCTCTTCCGCGCCGACAAGGAGCGCAAAGCGGTCCTCGTTGCCGGCGCCGATGTGCCCGAAGGGCGCCGTCGCATCCGTGGCCTCCAGCCAGAGCGAATCGGCCCCGACCCGCAGCATCACCACGACGTGGTTGAACTGGTTGCTGGGGAAATCTGCCCGAAGATCGGGGGCCGAGCGCCCGTTGCGGATGAGCGCCGGCGCGGCATCCAGGCCGGCCGAGCGGAGCATCGCGCCGAGGTAGTTGGTCAGCGCCTTACAGTCGCCATACTGGTTCCGGTAGACATATTCCGCATCAAACGGCTGCCAGCCGCCGATCCCCAGCTGGACGCTGACGTAGCGGGTGGACTCCTGATGGTACGTGTAGATGCGCCGCGCTTTCTCCATCGGATCCTCCACGCCGGCGGTCCGGCGGGCCACTTCGGCCGCCAGCTCGGCCGGCAGGGTGTCGCGCCCCCGCGACAAAGCGGCATACCACGCCCCGAATCCCTCCCACGTGCTCATATCCCCTTCGGAGCGTTCAATCTGAAACCGGTCGGAAGCCACCTGCAGTACGGCCTCACCACCGGCGGACGCGGCGTCGCCCGTGATGACGGCCCGGACATAGGCTTCGAGCAGATCGATGGCTGTGATCGTCCAGGTGTAGGTCGTGACGCGCCCATCGGACCGAACGGCCGGCTCGCCGACCGGCGCTTCGGCGACGTGGCGCACGGCCATGTCGGCCGGAGCGGCCACCTCATACCGGGTGAACTCCACGGGCCACCCGCTCGCCAGGGGGTACCACGCCGGCCAGCCGATGAGTCCGTCGAAGTCGAGTTCGTACATAAACTCGACGGTATAGGGGTAGACGTCGTGGTACAGCTCGGCCACGCGCATCCGGTTGTCGTCGTAGAGCGAGTAGGAGGAGATGGCGCTGTAATCGTTGGTGTCGCTTTTTTTCAGCTTCCGGATCACCTTGCCGCCGGCGTCGCGGATCTGGCCATCCAGGTTGCGCAACATCCGGAGCCGGTCGTACTCCACGATCAGTTGCCCTTCATTCCTCCCCCGAGCATCCAGGATCGTCACCACTCGTCGTACCTGGTACACGGCCTCGCCGTGGTTTTTTACCTCGAATCGCCGTATGTCCGCGCGGACGACAGCGCCGGCGTCGAGGTCGGCCAGGGCCGGCGACAGGAGCGCGGCCGGAAACGAGGCGGAGATCTCATCGGGAAGCTGCTGCGCGGCTACGAAGCAAGGGGCGAGGACGGCCAGCAGAGCGCCTCCGAAGAACGCCACCCGCACGATCCGCCAATCCATCTGTTGCATGGCAAACGAACGCCTGGGGCGCCGGCTACTGCCCGTCGGTGCGTTGGAGGACGACCTGTTCCGCGTGGGCCGCCACCACCCGGTCCATGAACTCTCTCAAACCGACGTACGCACGCGGCGCATACCGCGGCTGCGACAACACCAGCCGCGACTGGAGTTTAAACACGCCATCCACCTCTTCGGAGCGGACGCTGAACGAGCCTCCATTTTCCGGAAGTCGCAGGTTCATGTTTTGTGGCGTTTCCTGGACGCGAAACCCCTCGGGCAGCGCCAGTTCGAGGGTATACACAAGATCGCTGGGATACCCGAAGTCGACCGGAAAGGACCGCGTGGGGGGGCGCAACGGGTTCTCCGTGAGTCGTTCGAACTGGTAGGGACTGAGGTAGATAAAATCGCCGGCGGCCTGGCCGTAGCCCTCCACCTCAAGCGAGGCCGAAAGCCGCATGGACTTGTCCAGGCTATCCGCCCGCTCGATCCGGATCGAGTCGATCGCGATACCGGGGCGTTCCTCAAAGACCTGCGTCTGAAAGAACGATGCCTCGTCCGGCGCTTCCGCCAGGGCGTTCCGACGCTCCAGGCCGGCGTATCCTCCGTCTTCCGAGAGGAACGTAGCCGTCAGGGCGCCCGTCTCATCGAGATGCCCTTTGATCGTCACCTGCCGTGCATGCCGGGCCGGCGAGGCCACTTCGATCCATGTCTGCGACTGATCTCGGACGAGCCAGCCCTGTCCGTTCAAGGCTCGCAGGGGCAGGAGGCCGTGGCCGGCCAGCGGCTCCGTGGCGTCGAGCAGCACCGAGGCGCCCCCCACCACGGCATGCGCGATCACATAGTCGAACTGAGAGTAGAGCGGATACCCCTTCTCCACCGCCCCATTGCCGCGCGTGCTGATGAGCACTGGATCCGCGTCGATATCCACCGCCCGGAGGAGCGCGATCAGCAGAAACGCGAGGTCCGGGACGGAGCCGGTGTGGCGTCGGAGCACGGTGTCCAGGTCCCCGACATCGCTCAGAAATCCATATTCGCTGTTCCACGTCACCGACTGACGCACATAGGCGTGGATTGCCTCCATTTTCTCCCTGGGGGTCGTCAGGCCGGCCGTGATCCGCGCGGCGAGGTCGCGTACGTCGCCGGTGGGATTGAGCTGCTGGCCGAAGTTCGCGTCCGTGCGTAGCTCCTCCGCCAGCGCGTCCCAGGTCTTCATGATCGGGATGATGCCCTGGCCGGGCATTACATAGCTGGAGAGCTGAAAACGGATGCGCGCGCGGTAGTCCTCCAGTGTCGTTGTGTACGGCTCGGCGCGGAGCGCCGGCAGGTCCTTCATCGCCCAGCGCACTTCCTGCAAGGCGCCCTCCTGACGGGTAAGCACCTTACTCGTTTCGACGTCGAATGCCGGCACATTCGTCACCCGTACAAAGCCGAAGCGGGGATGGAAGGTGACCATGTACTCGGACCACAGCGTCGGCTCGTCGTGTTGGAAGTACCAATCCGGCACGTGTTGGGGGCTTTCGGACGAAAGCACATACTCATACTCCAGCACGACGCCGGGCTCAAGTGCCGGGAACGTGAAGCGCGAGGACGTAACCGTATCGCTCACCTTCTCCTTGAAGAAGTCTTTTTTTGACACCGCCTGCTCCACCACCTTGCCATTTGGCCCCAGCTTGACGGTCTGCGCGCGCAACTTGTCCAGCGACTGGGGGAAGTCTTTCCCGGTCCAGTAGCTGAGCTGAACCGTTCCCCACGCGTCATAGGCGGCTGCGGAGAGGAATTTGATGCGTCGGAAGAGCCGAAACTCCACGCGGCCCTGTTCATCCACGCTGGTTCGCCCTTGTTCGGCGAGAATCAGGGCGACGGCGTTGGAATCCGCCGGATAATGGGTCATCTCCAGGTCCGCGGCGCGGACATCCCCCCATTTAAAGCTCGGGGCCTGACCGGAGGCGGAGGGCAGAATCAGAACGAGGCTGAGAGTGGCGAACAGGATGCACTTCATAGGATTCCGCGTTGGCGGACCAAAGAGGAGATGCGGGTCCTCGGCCGGAAGATAACGATATTTCGGGCGCATCAGCTATCCCGTGGATGCGTCATATTTTGACTCGCCGGCGCGTAATCCGCGCCCGTGCAGGTACATCGGCACGCTCCCAGCGAGGAGGCCGGCCGCACCGATGGAGGCTCGACCCAGCCATGCCGACGCGGCACGGAACCGCATCATGAGGCGATCCAACCGCCGCTCCGAGCCACGTATCCCGATCGCCTGCGGCCCCCTCGTTTTCAGGCGCCTGTTGACTAATCCACTCTGCTAAGTTACCATGAATGAAGTCTGGCCCATGAAGCTCCCTCATCATTTATTATTCCATGGAAGCGCTTCCGGCCCCATCCGCCTCGATACGGCCCGCGAAGCTTAAACGCCGGTGCAATAGGCACTCACATATACAAACAGGTGGTACCTTATGAAACGTCTTTGGATCATGCTCCTGTTGGGATTTGGCGTGGGCGCCCGCGCACAGCAACCTGAAACACCGACCCACCCACTTGTCGGAAGCTGGGAAATGGTCTCGCAAACGTTCATCCATCCCAATCGCGTCGAACAACCTCTCAAGATGGGCGAATCGCTTCCCGGCAATCGGAAGCAAATCAAGTTATTATCCGAAACCCGCTTCGCCTTTGGCCGTCAGAGCGCGGATGGCGAAGAAATCACCGCCGGCGGCGGTCGCTACGAGATCGATGGGGATATGTACACCGAGATCATCGATTACCACACGAGCCCACCGCTTGTCGGCACGCGCATCTCCTTCACCTGGCTGATCGAAGGCGACCTGTGGCATCATTCGGGCAAGATCGGCACGTTCCAGCTCGAAGAAGTGTATCGACGTGTGAAACCCTGATCCGGGATTGCCTCCAGGTATAGAACCCGTCCACCGAAACCGCGGCGTGGAAACGTCGCCGGTGTAGGCAAAGGCAAACCCATTTCCATGCGCGTTTGCCATCCCGCAAGTTCGTTTTCATAACCTGCCAGCGGCCATCTTATTAGCGCCCCAACACATAATACAGCGCTAGCCCGCCCAGAAGGGCCGCGGCCCCGATCGAGGCCCAGCCCAACCACGCCGGCGCCGCGCGGAACCGCAGCATGAGGCGATCCATCCGGCGTTCCGGGAGCGTATGTTTGATCACCTGTCCGGCGATCTGGGTGGCCCAGTTGTGCCGTTGCAGCACCTCGGCGAGGGTCCAGTTCTCCTGGCGCGCCTCCAGTTTCGCCCGGGCCTCTTCGAGCGTGGCGACGAGCGCCGCGTGCCCCGGGGTGTGGACGTATTCTTCCGCCGCGCGGGGAGAAGACAGCAGGCGGAGCCCTTCGATGAGCCGTGCGCCGGCGTGCAGCTTCAGATGGGTAAAGATCCACTTCTGATCCAGGTGATTGTAGGCGTCGGCGAGGCCCATCGAGGGGCGCCAGTGCAGTTGCCTGGAGGCGCGTTTCGTCGATAGGGCCTCTTCGATGGCGCGTTTCAGCTGTTCAAGGCCGCTTCCTTCCGCCGGGTGCACGGGCACGACCACCACGTCCAGCAAGCCGGCCAGTAGTTCGTGCTGGATGGCCACCCCGATCCGCGCCGCGCGGTCCCCCATCGTGAGGGCGACGACGACGGGCAGCCGGAGGTCGATCACCTGGCTGAGGAGATACAACTGCTGCTGCACCTGGAGCGTATCGATCGTAAGGACGATGGCGTCAGGGGGGGATTGCTCGCGGCCGAGCAGGATATCGTACACCACGCGCTCGCCCTCCGTATTGGGGGTGAGCATCGTGGTCGCCGGCAGTTCCCGGAAGCGCATGTGCGATTGCCCCGCCCGGGCCACGAGCGCCCGACACAACGTGGTCTTGCCGCTGCCGGCGTAGCCGACCACGACGATAGTTGGCACAGGATGGCCGCGTGCTTCCATGGTGTTCGTCTGATTATAATGATGCCGCTGGACGGCCGCCCACCCGAGGGCCGAACCAGGCCTCGAACCAGGCATCCAGCGACGCAGGATCCATGGAGGCCTGCAGGCCGATCGCAACAAGGCGCGTGTGCGGCCGTTCGTCGCGCCAGGGCCGGCCTGGCGCCACGTCCACCCGCCTGCCCACCCGATGGAGAATGACACGTCCATCCGGTTGGTCGGCCAGCCAGAGCACGCCCTTCACCCGGAGGATGCCGGCCGGAAGCGCCCGAAGTGCCTGCGTGACGGACGGTAACGAGGCCGCCGGCGTTCGACTCTCGGCGCTCCAGGTGACGAATGGCGGCCTGGCGGTCCGCGGTCCGACCGGCGAAGCGCCCCAGGACGTGTCCAGCACCACCGCGGCTGGATCGTCGCCTACCTGTTCGATCACGCCGGCGCGCGGCGCGACCTCGGCCACTAGCGCCCGGGCGCGCGCCAGCGTTTCGGCCGGCGCGGCTTCGCCTTTTGTGAGCACGACGAGGCCGGCACCCTCCAACTGACGGTACACGAGCGCATCGACTTCCGGCGGGCGATCTTCACCCGAGGCAAGGACATCCAGCAGGGTGACGACGGCATCCATGCGCACCTGTCCGTGCCGGCCGGCGGCGGCAATCGTGAGCGCGATGGCGGAAGGATCGGCCACCCCGCTGGCCTCGATAACGATGTATTCCGGCGGTTCAGGGCGGTTCAGCAAGGACCATACCGCCGCCATCAGGTCCTCCTGCATCGAGCAGCAGATGCAGCCGTTCGACAGGGCGATCAGCGTGTCGTCGGCGGCTTCGATCAACTCGGCGTCGATGTTGATGGCGCCGAAGTCGTTCACCAGCACAGCGATCCGCCGGCCGCCGGGGCGGGCCAGGATACGGTTGAGCAGGGTGGTCTTGCCGGCGCCAAGAAATCCAGAAAGGACCGTCACGGGCACGGGCGGAAGCGCCTCGTTCATACCGCCACCGCCACGGCCTCGAGCGGGAGATCCACCGTAAACACCGTCCGCCCCGGCGCCGACGCCACGCGGATCGCGCCGGCGTGCTGGACCGTTACGATGCGGTGCACGATATCCAGCCCCAGCCCTGTCCCTTCCCCCACCCCTTTGGTCGTAAAAAACGGCTCGAAGATGCGCGTCGCGATGTCCGGCGGGATGCCTTTGCCGGAGTCGATCACCACGACCTGCGCAAACGGCCCCTGGCGCCGCGTTTCGATGCGCAGCACGCCGCCGCGCTCCATGGCGTCGACGGCATTGTCGATCAGGTTGGTCCACACCTGGTTCAGCTCGCCCGAGTACGCCGGCACCGGCCCTAGATCGGGGTCGTACGCCCGCTCGATGACGATGTCTTTGGTCCGCAGCTTGTGCCCCAGCATCGTCAGCGTGCTGTCGATCCCCCCGCGGAGATCGGTCAGCTCCCGCTCGGGGGCACGGTCCATGTGGGTGTAGATCTTCACCGACCCCACGATGTCGGACACCCGGCGGGACGCCAGGCCGATGTCGGTGAGGAGGCGGTCGGCCGCGATGGTGCCTTCGAGCCAGAGCACGAGATCGGGCACGGCGCTGACCGGCAGGTCCGCGGCGATGGCCTCCAGGTCGTCGGGCCGGAAGCCGGCTTCCACGAACGTCGCGGCCAGCATCCAGCTTTCCGGCACCTGGTGCGCATCGAGCCAGTCCGCCACGGCATCTTCGCGTTCGCCGCGCTCCATGGCGGAGAGGTGGGTGGCGAGTTCAAGGCTGCATCGGTGGCGGAATTCATCCGCCGCGCGGACGAGTTCCTCCGATAACCCGTGGCGGGCGAGGCGGGCCACCAGCGCCGGCAGCTTCTGAAGCCGTTCCTGCAGGGTAGCGGCGGCGCGGTTCACCGCGGCGGCGGGGTTGTTGATTTCGTGGGCCAGGCCGGCGGCCAGCTTGCCCAGTGCGAGCATTTTCTCCTGGAGCTGGTCGTTGTACGACGTGCTCCGCACCCGGTCCGACATGAGGGCAATCAGCTTTTGCCCCAGCTCGGGGATGTGGTACAACATCTCCCGAAAATCGTTTTTGTGGATGTAAGCGACACGAGAGGGTTCGATCGGGTTCGCCTTTCCCCCGAAGTGGGTCATCCGCGAGTAGGGCAATAGGCCCGTGATGCGGCCGGCGCGGAAGGTATCGAACAACCGCCAGCCCCCACCCTGGGGGATGAGGATCTGGATCGCCCCCTCGAGAACGATCAACATGTTCTCCGCCGGCGCGCCGGTTTCGAAGGGCACTTCGCCAACCGCCAGACGGTGCTCCGTCATATGGTCGACGAGCCATTGGCGGGCCTCGATCGGCAGTTCACTGAATTCAGGGACGATCAAGAGGTCGTCTGGAACGATCATACTATCACCTCATCCACGTAACACCACGCCCAGGTCTCGCCGGGTTCGATGGACCGGGCGATGGGGTGGTCGGTTTCCAGGTAGTGCCGGCCGGCGTGTTTGTTTTTAGACGAATCGCAGCAGCCGACGTGTCCGCAGGTCATACACACCCTGAGGTGCACCCAATGATCGCCCGTCCGGAGGCATTCTTCGCATCCACTGGTGCTCGGGACAACCGGTCGGGTCCGGGCGATGTGGCTACAGGCTCCGGGGTTGACCGGCTCGAGGACGATCGTGTGGTGCATCCCGCCGACGCCGCCGTCCACCAGGGAGGCCGCGACAGCAGCCTCGGGTTCCAACAGTGAGGCATAATCTCCGTCGCGTACCCCGTTGACGATGGCCTCGATCTGGCTGGCTGGCGTCCCAACGTCCTGCAAGATCTGCGCAAAAAGCTGCACGATGCTTTCCATCTCCTCGGCGATCACGCACGAGGCGCCGGCAGCATGCAGGTGTTCGATTTCAGCGATGTAGCGGGTGCGGACGATGATGTGGAGGTCGGGCTTCAGCGTTTTCGCGACCTGGATCACCCGGTGGGACATGGCGGTGTGGTCGTCGGCTACAACCAGCGCTCGGGCCCGAGCGATCCCCGTGAGCTCGAGGATATGTTGCCTGGAGTAGTCGCCGCGCAGGACCCGTACGCCGGCCGCCTCGGCTTCGTTGGCCCCTTCCGGACTGAGCGTGGTGACGATAAACGGAATGCCGGCGTTCTGCAGCACCCGCACCAGCCGACGGGCGGAGGCGCCATATCCGGCGACGACCACGTGATCGCTGAGGCCCTCGGCGGCTTGGTGATCGAGCGCGGGCTCATCCGTGCCGGCCGGCAGCGGAGCCTCCCGGCTAAACAGGCGAGCCCCCGCCCAGCCCAGCACCGGCGTGAGGATCATGACGATCACCGTCGAGGCGATAAAGGTCTGCTCCCCGATCCCCTCGAGGCCGGCGGGATACAGGCCGATCTCGCCGCCGGCACGGGCCAGCACAAACGAGAACTCGCCGATCTGGGCGAGGATGAGCCCGGACGCCAGGGCCACAGGCATCGAATAGCCCAGGATACGGATGCTGAAGGCCGTGGTGATGACTTTGAGTAGCACCACCGCGAGCACGACGCCGAGCACAAGCGGCAAGTGCTCGAGGAGAAAGCCGAGGTCCAGCAACATCCCCACCGATACAAAAAAGGTGGCGCTGAAGAGGATCTGGAGCGGCATGATCTCGCCCATGGCATGTTCGCTGAACCGGCTTTCGCTGACGATGAGGCCGGCGAGAAACGCCCCGAGCGACAGGCTGACGCCGGCGAGACTGGTCAGATACGCCGTCCCGAAACAGATGCCGATGACGGTGAGGAGGAACAACTCCGGCGAGCAGGTGCGGGCGACGGCCTCGAGGAATTTCGGCATGATCCGGCGGGCCAGTACGAGCACGAGGACGATGATGAGCCCCGCCTTGCCGAGCGCCCAGCCGATGTCGAGCGCGGTTCCGCCGGCGCCGCCCAGCATCGGCACGAGTAACACCATCACGATGATCGCGAGGTCCTGAAAAATGAGCAGCCCAAGGCCGGCCTGCGCATACGGCCGATCCATCTCCCCCCGGTCGCCCAGCATCTTTAGTACGATGGCCGTGGACGAGAGCGCCACCAGGAAACCGGTAAAAAGTCCGATCTGCCAGGATACTCCGAAGAGCACGAGGATCCCCATCGTCGCCGCCATGGCCAGACCCACCTGCAGCCCGCCCCCGCCGAAAATGAGCCGCTGGATCTTCGCCAGCTTTTCCAGGCTGAACTCGATGCCGATCGTGAACAGCAGCAAGACGACGCCCACCTCAGCCGCCTCGTTCACGAGTTCCAGATCCTCCACCAGTCCGATCCCCATAGGCCCGATAACGACGCCGGCCACCAGAAACCCCACGATGGGCATGATGCCGAGCCGGTGGCACAGGTAGGCGATGAGCGCGCTGGCCACGACCAGGGCGGCGATCTCTCCGAAGAAGGCGGGGGTGGCGGCGAGGAGCATGGCGAGGGATTAGCGGGTAGCGATTAGTCAATAGCGATTTGCGAAGGGGGGGGTGTCACAACGTGGCGAGGTGGCGATGCACGAAATGTACGGACACAGAGCCTTCGCCTACCGCGGAGGCGACGCGTTTGACGGAGGCGTGGCGGACGTCGCCGGAGGCGAAGACGCCGGGGATGTTGGTTTCCAGGAGGAATGGGGCGCGTTCGAGCGGCCAGCCGGCGAGGTGTTCCTTCGCGTCGAGGTCGGGCCCGGTGAGGATGAATCCCAGCTCGTCGCGGGCGACCTGGTCGCCCAGCCATTCCGTGTGCGGCGCGGCCCCGATAAAGACGAACAGGAAATGCCCCGGCACGGTCTCGGTGGCGCCGGAGGGGAGATCGGCGATCTCGACGGCGTCCAGCCGTTCGTCGCCGACACATGTACGCACCTCGGCGCGGAGGCGCACCTCGATGGTGGGAATGGCGACGATGCGGTCGACGAGGTATTGCGACATCTTCGCCTCAAGCGATCCGCCACGCACGATCATCACGATGCGGCTCGCGTAGGCGGCGAAGTAGAGCGCGGCCTGGCCGGCCGAGTTGCCGGCGCCGATGATGAATACCGTCTCGCCGGCGCAGTTCATCGCCTCCGTCATGGCCGCCCCGTAGAAGACGCCGCGGCCTTCGAGCCGGTCGGCCCCGGCGGCGGGCAGCTTGTTCCACGACACCCCCATCGCCAGCATCAGGGCGTGGCACGCGATCTCGCGGCCGTCGCCCAGGACGAGGTGTCGGTAGGGTCCTTCGACGCGCAGGGCCTGGACCGACTGCGGGGCCAGGATTTCGACGTTGAATTTACGCGCCTGCGCCACGGCGCGGCGCGCGAGGTCGGCGCCGGAGAGGCCGGAGGGGAAGCCGAGGTAGTTCTCGATGCGGCTGCTGGTGCCGGCCTGGCCGCCCGGCGCCTCGCGCTCGATGAGCACCGTGCGGAGGCCTTCCGAGCCGCCATAAACGGCCGTCGCCAGCCCCGACGGCCCACCGCCCACGATAGCGAGATCATAAAACGGCCGCTCGGCGCGGGTGCGGAGCCCGACGCGTTCGGCAACCTCCGCCGGCGCGGGGTTTTCCAGCACCTCGCCCTCGGGCAGCACCACCAGCGGCAGAGTCGGCGGGGCCGGCTGGCGCGCCACGATGGCTTGTGCCTCCCCTGACGTCTCGATGTCGAGGAACTGATAGGGCAACTGGTTGCGGGCCAGGAAGTCCTTGATGGCGTGGATACGCGGCGACCATCGATCTCCGACGACACGGATGCCCCCGTAGCCGGGACGGTAGCCGGCCTGCCAGTCGTCCAGCAGTTCATCGAGCACCGGATAGAGTTTTTCCTCCGGCGGATCCCAGGGCTTGACCAGATAATAATCGACCTGCGACCGGTTGATCGCCCCGATGGCCGCGTCGGTGTCCGCGTAGGCCGTCAGGAGGACACGTTTGCTATTCGGAAAGAGGAGGATGGAGGCCTGGAGAAAACCGACGCCATCGAGCTGGGGCATGCGCTGGTCGGATATCAGGAGGGCGACATGTTCGTCGCGGGCCCGGATGGCGTCGAGCGCTTCGACGGCGGAGGCGCCGCTATCGGCTCGTAGGACGCGGTAGTCTTTGCCATACTGCTTGCGCAGGTCGCGAGCGATCGACCCGAGCACCTGCGGGTCGTCGTCGACAGCGAGAATAACGGGTTTGGTCATGCAGCGCGGAGCTGAAATCTCAGGGTGGGGCGGGCGGTGGAAGGTCGGCTGGCCCGGGAAAGACGGTGCTGGGACGAGCAAGCAGGGAAGATGTTGCGTCCTTTTATCCTTCCCTTAACAAGATTAACCTCAGCCAAACAACCCTTACATGGGCTGGGCCGTAACCCTACCTGTTCTTCTTGCAGGCGCTCCCGCCTTGTCTCGTTGGAGCCCTCGCCCATGCGAATACTGACCGGTACACACCATGCTTTTGGATAGATCTTTACGCAATTCAGGCCGCGCTGCCTCACTTATAGCCCTCTTGCTTCTTCTGGGCACGGCATCCCTTCAGGCACAGCCAACCGGCCGGCCGCCGGCGGCGGACGGTATGCTGAGCGGCTCGGTTCACGACGCCGACAGCGGCGAGCCCATCGCCACCGCCACCATCGCCGTCTGGAGCCAGCGCGACAGCAGCCTGGTCACGGGCGCCGTGAGCGACTTCGACGGCAGCTTCGCGATCGAACAGATTCGCGCCGGCGTCTACTATGTCAACGTGAGCTTCGTCGGATACGAAAACGCCGTCGCACACGATGTGACGATCTCCCAGGATAAGCCTCGTGTGGCGCTCGGCGTCATCGAACTGGCGCCCGATCTCCAGCAGATGGAGGGCGTCGAGGTCGTGGCCGAACGGGAAGCCGTTACGTTCGAGATCGACCGCACGGTGTACAACACGAAGGACCAGATCACGAGCACGGGCGGCTCCGCCTCCGACGTGCTCCAGAACATCCCATCGATCGAAGTGGATGTGGACGGCAACATCAGCCTGCGCGGCAACCAGAATGTCGTCGTGTACATCAATGGCAAACCCTCGCCGGTCCGGGGAGACTTCCTGGCCTCGTACCTGCAGCAGATTCCCGCCGGCACGATCGAAAAAGTAGAGGTCATCCCCAATCCTTCCGCCAAGTTTGACCCGGACGGCATGGCCGGCATCATCAACCTGGTCATGAAGCAAGACGCCGACCTCGGCACCAGCGGCGGCCTGACCCTCGGCATCGGGACGAGCGACTCGTACAATGCTTCGGGCAACCTGAACTTCCAGAAGGGCAAGCTCAGCCTGTTCACGAACTACGGCTTCCGCTATGACAATCGCCTCAGCGAGGGGTACAACTTCCGCGAAAACAGGTATCTGGATCCGCTGACGTACCTCGAGCAGAACGAAGATGGTTCACGCGAAAATCTATCCAACATGGTCAACCTCAATGCCGATTACGCCTTCAACAAGCAGGATATCCTCTCGGCATCGGCGCAGATGAGCGTCCGCGGCGGCGATAACGAGGGCGTGAATACCTTCGCGCAACTTGGCGCCAACAGCGCATTGACGGGCCTGTACGACCGCGCCTCGGCCAGTTCGGATCAGGGGTTCAACATGGATTACAAACTGTCCTTCAAGCGAACGATCGAGACCTCGAAGCACGAACTCAGCGCCGACCTCCGTTACAACCGTTCGACCGAGTTCGAGGAAGATCTGTTCACTGAGCAGTTACGCGATCTCTCCGGCGCGGCGGCCAACAACACCCCCGAGCTTCAGGGCAACGAGCAGGACAACCTGGAGAACGAATTCGCCGCTCAGCTGGATTATGTACGCCCGCTCGGCGCCGGCAAGCTCGAAGCCGGCTACAAAGGCACGCTCCAGCGGCTTGACGACACCTTCTTCTCCGAGACGTTCGACTACGGCGCCGGCGCGTACTTCCCGGATGTGGATATCAACAACGAGTTTATCTTCGATGAGCAGGTGCACGCCGCCTATGGCATCGTAAGCGGCAGCGTGGGCAAGCTCGACCTTCAGGGCGGCGTCCGCCTCGAACAGGCGCTGACGACCTTCGACCTCACGACAACCAACGAGAACTTCGAGAATAACTATTTCAGTGCTTTCCCCAGCGCGTTTGCCTCCTACAAGTTCTCCGACACCCGGGCGCTGCGCCTCAGCTACAGCAAACGCATCCAACGCCCCCGCACGCGGATGCTCAATCCCTTCGCCAACTATAACGACCCGCTGAATCTGTTCGTCGGCAACCCCTCGCTCAAACCCGAATACGTCCACGCCTACGAACTCGCCCTGCAGCAATTCGGCGAGAAGGGATCGCTAAGCCTGGCGCCGTATTACCGCAAGACCATCAACCAGATGGAGCGGTTCAAGACCCTCGATCCGCTCACCGGGATCTCGACGACGACCTTCGAGAACTTCGACTCCAGCGAGTCGTGGGGCGCCGAGGCCATCGGGTCGCTGCGGCTCGGCCAGAAGCTGAACGGTTTCGCCAGCTTCAACCTCTACAAGGTGGTCACCAACGGCAGTAACCTCGATAGCGACCTGAGCAATTCGGCCATCTCCTGGTCGACGCGCCTGAACGCCACGTGGCAGGTGCGGCAGGGGCTGGATGTCCAGGCCTCCTACTTCTACCGTGCCCCGACCGACGTGGCCCAGGGCCGGATCTCCGCCTTCTCCCGCGCCGACCTCTCGGTCCGCCAGAAATTTATGGGAGACAAGGCAAGCCTGACCCTCCGCGTCAGCGATCCGTTCGATCAGATGGGCTTCCGCTTCATCGTGGACGACAACACGTTCTACCAGCTCGGCGAGCGGAAATGGCAGTCGCGCAACGCCTACCTCACGTTCACCTACAACTTCGGCCGGCAGCCCCAACGCCGCAATCGCTCGCAAAATAACGAGGGCGGCGGTGACATGGGCGGGGACGTGGGGATTAATTAAGGGGTTCGAGGTTCAAGGTTCGAGGTTTAAGGGTGAGCAGTCCTTGAACCTCGAACCTTGAACGCGACTCCATAGACGTTTGCGACGACGACAGAGCCGGCGGGGCGATACATAGGCACCAGAATTCGTCGGTAGTCGAGCCCCTCAAATTGGTCCAGCCGCCCCCAGTGGACCGGTAGCTCGTCCGATTCGAAGAGCAGCGCCGGCACGTCCGTGCCGGCCTCATCCCATCGGAATCCAGGGTACCCCCACGTCAGCCCCCATCCGTTGGCCGACCGTTCGCCCCGGAGTACGGCCGGCGACCACGTTCCGGCGAGGCTGCTCAGCTGATCCGCGTTCACCTCTCCAGGCGCCAGGGTGCCGTACACGGCCAGCCGGCGCGACGGTTGGAATTGCAGCTCGACGAGGGCCTCCAGGGCCTCGTCACGCGCCTCGACCCGAGACAGATTGATCCGAAGCAGGAGGGCGAGTAGGCCAGGCAGGTTGTGTTCGAGATCGTGCATGCATCCCTTTCAGGCTTATTCAGGACAAGAGATCGTTACGTGCGCCCATCTCCGCGCCGGCGTTTGTATGTTGTGGTCTCACTCGAAATCCTGACTTCGATGCGCCGATCGGCTCTCTGTTTCCTACTTCTCCTCTCGCTTGTGGGCTGCCGGACGAGCCAGCCGCCGGTTACGGTTCCGAATTACGTGCCGGCCGTGCTCGCCCTCGGGCCGCCGCAGGTTTCCTTCATCCCCATTGGCGACTCCCTCGCGGACGATTCGGCCATGGCGGCGCTCGTCGCCCCGTACCGCGACCAACTCAAAAGCCGCGTCAATGAGGTGATCGGGACGGCCGAGGCTCCTTTCGAAAAGGGCCAGCCCGAAGCACCACTCGGCAACCTTGCCGCCGATGCGATGCTGGCCGACGTCCAGCAATGGGTCGACCGCCGGGTCGACCTCGCCCTCACGAATAACGGCGGCCTCCGCATACCGCTCAACGCCGGCATCGTCACGGTTGGGCTGATCTACGAATTGATGCCGTTCGACAATATGTTGAGTGTGCTGGATATGACGGGCGTACAGGTGGACTCCCTCGCCCAGCAGGTCGCCCGCCTCGGCGGCGAGCCCATCGCCGGCTTTTCCTTTGTCATCGACGGCAGCCAGGCGACTGACATCCGCGTCGCCGGTGCCCCGCTGGATCCGGCCCGAACGTACCGTCTCGTCACTTCCGACTATCTCGCCAACGGCGGCGGCAACATGCCGGCCCTCTGGAGCCCTGCCGGCCGGCAGGACCTGGGGGTCCTCCTCCGCGATACCTACATCCGCCACATCCAGGCGATGGGGACGATTCGCCCGTCTGTCGACGGGCGAATAAGGCAAAATGAATAACGGGTAGTGCCCCTTATGGGGGTTGTTGTTCTTTGACGTATCTTCAGGGGTGTTTCATCAGGAGCTCCCCCCATGGAAAACCAGGTTGTTTTCGCCGAAGCGGGTGAGTTTTGCCCGAACCCGG
>Ga0163144_10000567_pt1 | contig 86191 bp, 87 predicted proteins | sample OliLak19BULKMAT1_FD_123175 | JGI IMG/M metagenome (GOLD analysis project Ga0163144, IMG submission 123175) | Freshwater microbial mat bacterial communities from Lake Vanda, McMurdo Dry Valleys, Antarctica - Oligotrophic Lake LV.19.BULKMAT1 | ecosystem: Environmental > Aquatic > Freshwater >... | reverse complement strand
GAACCGGTTGGGGTCGCGTGTACGCGGCCCGACACCGGGGCCGCACGACGGAGAATTGGGAACGGGGAATGAACCGGTTGGGGTCGCGTGTACGCGGCCCGACACCGGGGCCGCACGACGGGGAATTGGGAACGGGGAATGAACCGGTTGGGGTCGCGTGTACGCGGCCCGACACCGGGGCCGCACGACGGGGAATTGGGAACGGGGAATGAACCGGTTGGGGCCGCGTGTACGCGGCCCATGGGGATTGGAGACCGACGTTACAGATCGAGGAAACGTGGCCGGAGTCCTGAGAATGCTCGGACTGAAGCGCGGACGGGCCTACCAGGAAAAACTGGCCGGCTCGCTCGAAGAGCGTTGCGCCCAAGTCCAATCGGCCATACCGGCGTCGGCTGGGAGTGTCCTGGACATCGGCTGCAACCTCGGCGACCTGACCGCCTGGTGTGCCCGGCGCGGGCTCTGGTCGGTGGGTGTGGACAGTTCCCTGGAGTTGGTTGCTGATGCCCGGCGCCGCCACCGCGACATTCCCAATTGCACCTTCATCCATCAGAAATTGGAGCCCGCCGACATCGGCAAGCTGCCGATCTTTGATGTGGTGCTGCTCTTGAGCGTCCATCACCATTGGCTCATGGCCCATGGCCCCGATGTGGCCGGCACCATGCTCCGCACCCTGGCCAGCCGGACCGGGCAGGTCCTGATCTTCGAGGGCGCCTCCCGCAACATCCGCTACGGCAAGTATCCCCCCGGCTTTGTGGACAACGACGAGGTCAGCGTCACCGGCTATCTCGAGGGATACCTCCGACAACACGTTGCTGATTGCTTTGCGAGGATCGAACCACTTGGCCGGACCCGGTGCGTCGGGGAGCGGGAACCGTATCGGTGGGCGTGGGCGCTGCATCGGTAGAGGGGAACCGCTACGAATGTGGAACTGGGTAGGAACCGGTGATCGGTGGGCGGGAACTGCTACGGATACAGGAATGGTTTGGAGCCGGTGATCGGTAGGCGGGAACAACAGATCGGGTCGATACCGGCGTGAAAACTCAGCTCAGCTCGTCAGTGGCCACCCAGACCCGTTCCATCGCCTCGTCGACGTTCCCCCCGGTCGATACCCGAACCACTCGTCTCGACTTCTCTGCCTCTGCCAGCAGTCGTTCGAACAACTCGTCTCCACGTTGCCACACCTCGCCGTCAATACCGGACGCGGCCAGCGCACGATTGACCTTCCCTTTGTTGCGCTTGCCAATCAGGCGAGACAAGCGGATCTCTGGCTCGACCTCCAGTACCACGAGCAGGTGCGGCTGGACCAGCAGGGCAGCCCAGGGGGCCTCCGTCAGGCTGGGGTGCAGGAACATGGCCCGCCAGAGGTAATGGGTAATTCCCTCTTCCAGCAGGTGCACCCTGCCGGCCCGACTCCCGATTGCCCTCTGGCCGAGCGCCCGCAGCCAGAGCATCGGCCACGCCGGCCACCCCGACCCACGACCGATGCCGTTCGGGTTCACCGACTCCCACACGCCCCGGGCCGGGTGACGGATCAGCCCCAGCCACGATGGTGCCAGCACCTGCCGGTGTACCGAGATTTGATGATGCGCCAGTCGCCGGGCAATGGTACTCTTGCCACTCCCCGGCAGTCCCGCCAGCTCCACGATCATTCTGCGGTGCCCGCAGCGCGCTCCTGGGCCTTGGCTTCATCCCAGAGTGGATCGAGGACCGCCAGCCCGGCCGAGTGCAGGTCGATCCCTCGAGCCGAGGCAAGCGCTTCGACGGCGGCAAACCGGGTTCGGAATCGTCGGTTGGTTCGATCCAGGGCATGTCCGGGCGCTACCCCGGCCTTTCGGGCCAGGTTCACCACCGCAAAGAGGAGGTCTCCGATTTCGTCGGCCAGTCGAGTCTGCTCAGCTGCCGACGCGGTGTGGCCAGGCGTTCGGAGGGCCAGCTCTACCTCCACCTCCGCCACCTCCTCCCGAACCTTTTCCAGTGGTCCGGCGCAGTCGGGCCAGTCAAAGCCCACCGAGGCGGCCCGCTCCTGGAGCCGGAACGCCATCAGCAGGTCGGGCAGTGTGGGGGGGAGCCCCTCCAACGTTCCGCGGGACTTGCCCTCCGCCTGCTTGAGCGCCTCCCACCCGCTTCGGGGCCCGAGGTCAAACAGGTGCGGGTGACGCCGCTGCATCTTGGCCACCAGGTCGTTGGCGGCGTCGTCGGCGGTGAACTCGCCCAGCTCCTCCGCCAGCACCAGCTGCCAGGCCAGGTGCAGCAGCATGTCGCCGATCTCCTCGCGGATGGCGGCGGGATCGTTCTGGCCCAGGGCCTGGTCCAGCTCGAGCACTTCCTCGACCAGATATGGTCTGAGCGTGGCCCGGGTCTGGACCCGGTCCCAATCGCAGCGAGCCCGGAGATCGGTCACGATCGCCATGGCGCGCGCAAGCGCTGATTTTTCTTGCATTTACCCCCCTGTGCGCGTATTCTACGCCCCGCCGTGACCAAGTCAATTGCGGCCGGGCGAACCCGGGCCTGGGTGGACATCGATCTCGATGCGCTGGCGCGCAATGCGCAGCGTTTTCAGGCCCACATGCAGCGCCCGCTCCTGCCGATGGTCAAAGCCGATGGCTACGGGCTCGGCGCCGAGGCGGTGGCTCACGCGCTCGAGCCGCTGTCCCCCTGGGGGTATGGGGTGGCCACCGTCGAAGAGGCGGCAACGCTTCGCCGGGCCGGAATCGGCCGCCCGATCCTGCTCTTTACTCCTCTATATCCCCAGATCCTTCATGCCTGCCTGACTTGGGGGCTGCGACCCTCGATCGGCGATCCGGCGATGCTCGGCCTCTGGCTGGAGTCGGGTGGCAAGGCGTTCCACCTTGCCGTCGATACCGGGATGGGCCGGAGCGGGGTGCCCTGGCACGATGCGGAGGCCTGGGCACAGCTGCATCCGATGCTGGCCGATCAGCCGGCCTTCGAGGGGATGTACAGTCATCTCCACAGCGCGGGAGACGACCCAGATGCGTCGGCGGTACAGATGGCCCGCTTCCAAGCGGTGATCGACGCGTTGCCGCGGCGACCCGAGTTCCTGCACATCGCCAACAGTGCCGCCGATCCGTCGATGGCGCTGGATCTGGTGCGCCCGGGGATTCATCTCTACGGCGGGCCGGTGGCCGGCGTAGCGGGCGAACCGGTGGTCAAGCTCCAGGCCCGGGTCGTAGCGGTGCGCCGAGTGCGGCCCGGCGACACGGTGAGCTATGGCGCCACCTGGCAGGCCGCCCTGCCCACCACCATCGCGACGATTGCCATCGGCTATGCCGACGGGCTCCACCGCGCGCTCTCCGGCACCGGCAGGGTGGAGCTGCGCGATACCGTCTGCCCGATCGCCGGCCTGGTCACCATGGACCTGACCATGGTGGACGTTGGCGATTTGCCGGTGCAGGTCGGCAATGTCGCGACGGTGTTCGGTGGTCGGGTCTCGCTTGAGGATCAGGCCGCCCGCGCTGGCACGATTCCCTATGAGCTGCTTACGGCAATGGGACCCCGCCTGCCACGACTCTACCGGAGGACCGCATGAACCAGCACTTCGCATCCCTCGTCATGGGCCTGGCCGCACAGGCGGAGTCGGCCCTGCAGGGAAACCTGCCGCCGGGAATGGAGAAGCTACCTCCTGCCGAGGTGCGGCGCATCGCGCAATCGATGATCGATACCCTCGGCATGCTGGAGACCAAGTCTGCCGGCAACCTGGATCCCGATGAACAGCGGCTGCTGACCGAGGCGCTGACGGCGCTCCGGTTTCGATTTGTGCAGACTGGCGGGCCGACTACGTGAAGCGTCGGGCGGCCCTGATCGTACTCGACGGAATGGGCATTGGTCCCGCCCCGGACACCGATGCCTATGGCGATACCGGCAGCGACTCGCTCGGCAACGTGGCGCGGGCGGCCGGCCGGCTCGACCTGCCCAACCTTGAGGAAATGGGCCTGGGCCGGATTGCCCCGCTTCCGGGCGTTCGCCCCATCGCGGTGCCCACGGCTGCGTGGGGGGTGGCCCAGCCGGCGGCGGCCGGCAAGGATTCCACGGTCGGGCACTGGGAGCTCTGCGGGCATCTGGTGCGGGAGCCATTTCCGACCTATCCGCACGGCTTCCCCGCCGACCTGCTGGACGCGTTTGCTGCCCAAACCGGCCGCGGGGTCATCTGCAACCGGGCCGCCTCGGGCACTGCGGTGCTTGCCGACCATGGTGAGGAGCACCTCTCGACCGGCAAGTGGATTGTCTACACCAGCGCCGACAGCGTCTTTCAGGTGGCCGCCCACGAATCGGTGGTTCCGGTGGACGAACTGTACCGGGCCTGTGCCGTTGCCCGGGAACTCTGCACCGGACCGCACGGGGTCTCCCGGGTCATTGCCCGCCCGTTCGAGGGTACCGGGGGCGACTGGCGCCGTACCTCCCGCCGCAAGGACTTCAGCCTGGCGCCTCCGGGGCCAACGCTGCTCGATCGGCTGGCGGCGGCTGGCATCCCGGTCCGAGGGGTGGGGAAGGTCGACGACCTGTTTGCGGGCCGGGGGGTTTCCAGCACCCACACCGCCACCAACGCGGAGGCGTATGCCTTGATCGAGGCGGGATTGAGGGAGCTGGAGCAGGGGCTCCTCTTTGCCAATGTCATCGAGTTTGACCAGAGCTGGGGCCACCGCAACGATCTGGCCGGCTACCTCGGCGGGCTCCGGGAGCTGGACGAGGCGCTGCCGGGACTCCTGGCAGGCGCGCAACCCGAAGACCTGATTATCTTTACCGCCGATCACGGGAACGACCCGACCACCCCGTCCACCGATCATTCGCGGGAGGTCGTGCCGGTGCTCGTGTATGGCCCGAGGGTCCGAGCCGTCTCCATTGGGATCCGCACCTCGTTTGCCGATATTGGGCAGACGGTGGCCGAGTTTCTTGGCGTGCCCCCCCTCGGGGCGGGCACGTCCTTCCTGAATGAGGTCTGGATTGGGTGATTCACTGATTGCGGCGGCACAGGCGGCCCAGGCACACGCCTATGCCCCCTATTCCTCATTCCGGGTGGGCGCAGCCCTGGAGGCGGCCGACGGTACCGTCTATACCGGGTGCAACGTGGAGAGCGCCTCCTACGGGCTTACCATCTGCGCCGAACGCGCGGCGGTGGCCCAGGCGGTCGTGCAGGGCGCCAGGGAGTTCCGTCGGATTGTGGTCGTGTCCGATAGCGAGCCACCTGCCACCCCCTGTGGCGCCTGCCGCCAGGTGCTGGCCGAGTTCGGCCTGAACCTCGAGGTCCAGGTGGTCGGTCCGCAAAGTCGGCACGCCTGGCGACTCGACGAACTGCTCCCCCACGCCTTTACCCGGGACCGGCTGGCATGAAGCTCCTTCCCTGCCTGGCCGCCCTGCTCCTGACCCTGACCGGATGCAAGGAAACGCTCTCCATCCCCACCGACTGTGCCGTCGAATGCGCCACCGGGATGATCATCCGGGACACGGTGATTGATGCCCTGGTCGATGGCGACTCCTCGTTCAGCGGATACCTCGGATTCAACGAGGCCCCGAGTCTCCTGCTCTCCAACGATCCCGCCATCGGGATCATCCATTCGATCCTTACCTTCGACGTTACCCCCGATTCCCTCGAGTTCGGCGGGACCAAGTTTCGGGTCGACATCGATTCGGTCAAGATCCTCGTGGCGATTGGCACCCGGGACACGCTCGTGTCGCATCCGCGGTTGCTCTTCTACCGGTTGCCGATCCGCACCGACTCGACCGCGTCGTTCGAGGATATCGAGTCCTACTTCACTCCGGACCGCCTCATCGACAGCCTGATCCTCTCCGACTCGGTCTTTTCGGGGGAGGTGTCGCTGCTCTTCGCCGGCGAGGATCTCGCCAAGATTGCGATTCCCGCCGTCGACAGCGGCCGGGTGTCCCTCGGCATCAAGCTGCATGCCGATACCTTGACGGCGCTGCGGATCGGCAGCCGGCTCACCAGCGGCTTCGCCCCGGGTTACGTCACCTACGGCACCGGCGAGGCGGGTGCGCCCGAGGTCATCAAGATTCAGTTCGATCCCGAGGCACTGTACACCGGAATGGTGCGCTCCACGGCCTCCCAGGGCACTCCCGGTCCGGACCTGCTGTCGGTCGGAGGGACACCTGCCTCCCGGGGGATTGTCCGATTCCGGCTGCCGGAAACACTCCGCAGCCAGGGCAACGTGCTGCGCGCTACCCTGATCCTGACGCCCGATGAGCCCATCCGGGGGTGGGCACTTGAGCGGACCGGACTTGAGGTCCGTCCGGTGGTGGCGGATCTTGGCTATCGGTCTCCCCCATCCTCGGTGGCGATCGGGGGCGCCCTGCTGACTCCGGGCAGCTCGGCCGAGGTCGAGGTGGACGTGGCCGGAGTGGTCAACCTCTGGTTCCAGAGCCCGCTCATCGCCCAGATGTTCTACCTCACCGTCACCACCGAGGGCGCCGCGTTCTCCTCGCCGGTCTTCCGCAGCACGCGCTCGTCCAGCGGCCGGCCTCGGCTGCGACTCACCTATGTCCTTCCCGGCCGTCCGGAGACTCCCTAGTGGCCCGCGCAATTCGATGCCTCCTGTTCGCGGCCGGTCTCGGAATCGGTGCCAGTGGTCCCTTGGTGGCGCAGTCGTCCCAGTTCAGTTCCCGCGGCCTGGGGCTTCCCACCCGGCCGTATTCGGCGCACAGCCTGGGCATGGGCGGCGGGCTGACGATGTTCGATACCGAGTCCGCCTTGAACCCGGCTTCGATTGCCGGGCTCGGCTCGCTGCAATCGGCGGGGAGTGCCACCAGCAGCTGGCGGGACAGCCAGAACAACGCCGGCAGCGGCTTCGGGCGGGACACCCGGATCGGCCTGATCCAAGCGGCGGGTCCCGTCCATGTGACCGAAACGGGACTGGTCCGATTCAACGCCAGCATCAGCGTCTCCTCCTACCTGGACCGGAATTACGGACTCGCCTCCACCGATTCCATCACCCTGCGCGGCGAGCGGTTCCTGGTGCGCGATTCGTTGCTCAGCCAAGGCGGGCTTTCCGACATCCGTATTGCCGGCTCCTGGAACACCGGGGGGCGATTTGTCTTCGGGGTCGCGGGTCACCTCATCACCGGGGCAGCCCGCGTCTACACCTCGCGAACCGTGGAGTCAGAGCTCTACTCCCTGGTCCGCGAGTCCCGGGAGGTGTCCTACCTGGGGTATGGGGTCTCCACCGGCCTGACCTTCCGGGTCTCCGGCCGCGTGGCCATGGCTGGCACGGCACGAGTCGATGCTCCGGCACGGGTGGAGCGGGATACCACCGACCTCGGCACGATCTCGTTTCCGGTTACCCTGGGCCTCGGTGCCCGGGCCACCGTACACCCGCGCTTCCTGGTGTCGGGTCATCTGCTCCACCGGGGATGGGCAAGGTCCGATGCCGACCTCAAGGCATTGGGGGGGCTGGGCGCCCGGAACAGCCTGGAGGTCGCCGCCGGGATCGAGTGGGCCCGGAACGCACAGGATGTGACCCGATGGCCGCTCCGGCTCGGGTTCCATCGCAACACCCTCCCCTTTCCGCTGGAGGCAGGAGGCGCGGGACGCGAAGTCGGGCTGTCGATCGGCACCGGCGTCCGCCTGGGCGCCGGGGGCAGGGGGGGCTTCGACTTCTCGGCGCAGCAGGTCTGGCGCTCGGAAGGCACCCAGTGGCGGGAACAGGCCTTCCTGCTCACCGTCGGCATCTCGATCCGGCAATAGGGCGGGCAGGGGCGAGCCATGAAGCAGGTATACATCGAGACCTACGGTTGCCAGATGAACGTGGCCGACAGCGAGCTGATGCTCGGCGTGCTCCACGCCGACGGCTACGCCCGGACCGAGGATCCCGCCACCGCCGACCTGATGCTGGTGAATACCTGTGCGGTGCGCGACAATGCCGAGCAGCGGGTCATCGGGCGCATGGGGGAGCTGCAGCGATTCAAGCGCCCTGGTACCGTACTCGGCGTCGTGGGCTGCATGGCGCAGCGCCTCGGGCCGCTGCTCCTTGAGTCGGTGCCCCGTGTGGACCTGGTGGTTGGGCCCGATGCCTACCGCAATCTTCCTGAACTCGTCCGCCACGCCCAGGCCGGTGGCCGGACCTCCGATACCGAATTCCGCAGCTGGGAGCACTACGAGGACGTGCCTCCCGTCCGCGAGGCCTCCGCCACCGCCTTCGTGACTGTGCAGCGCGGCTGCGATTATCGGTGCACATTCTGCATTGTTCCGACTACCAGGGGTCCCGAGCGCAGCCGCAAATTGGAGGACGTGGTGCGCGAGGTGACGCACCTCGCCGGGCAGGGGACGACGGAGGTCACCCTGCTGGGCCAGACCGTCAACTCCTGGAACGACGGGACCCATGACTTTGCCGACTTGCTGTGCGCCATCGGGGCGGTGGAAGGGATCCGGCGGCTGCGGTTTACCAGCCCCTATCCCACCGACTTCACCGACCGGGTCATCACCGCCATGGCCGAGACGCCGGCGGTCTGCCACCACGTGCACCTCCCGGTGCAGAGTGGGTCGAATGCGGTGCTTCGCCGGATGCTGCGGCGGTACTCCCGCGAGGAGTACCTGGCGGTGGTCGGTCGGCTCCGGGCGGCCATGCCGGATCTCACCTTCTCGACCGATATCATCGTCGGCTTTCCGGGGGAGACCGAGGAGCAGTTTGGCGAGACCCTCTCGCTGGTGCCGGAAGCCGGGTTCGACGACGCCTACATGTTCCGGTATTCGGTCCGCGATGGCACTCCGGCGGTGCGGCTCAGGGATCACATTGTCGAGTCGGTGGCGGCGGAGCGGCTGGAACGGCTCATTGCCGTGGTGCGCGCCCAGGCGCGGCACCGCAACGTGTCCCGGATCGGGACCCAGCACGAGGTGCTGGTGGAGCGTCCGGCCCGGCGCGGGGACCTCATGCTCGGCCGGACCCGCACCAATCATATGGTCCTCCTTGACCTCCCGGTGGAGGCGGCTGGGAGTTACCACCAGGCTCGTCTTACCGGCACCACCGGGTCCACCTTCACCGGGGCAATCGTGTCTCCCCAATTGGCGGTCCTGTGATCCAGAATCAGGTCGAACATCACGTCACCCAGGCCTACCAGGCGCTGCAGCAGCAGGTGGCGGGGTTCTGCGGCTGCGAACTCTGCCGGGCCGATGTCCTGGTCTATGCCCTCAATCGGCTGCCGGCCCGATATGTGGCCAGTCGCGAGGGCACGATCATCACCGAACTCGACCTCGATGGCAACCAGATGCGGGCCCGCATAGAGGTTGTCGTCCTGGAGGGACTCCGGCAGGTAGCGGCCCACCGCCGCTGCGATGGCAAGGGACGGTCCTTGACCCCGTGATCGGAGCCCCCGCATGAGGCGGGGTGCTCCTCAGTGGATGGTTGCCGCACTCGGGGCCGGTCTGATGACCGGCCTTTCGCGTTTTCCGGACCCGCTGGTCGTCTGCAGCGTGCTCCTGGCAATCGCCTGCTTGCTGAGGCGACACTCCGCATGGATCCTTCCGGTTGCCGGTCTGGCGGGGGCAGTCCTGGGGGCGCTGACGCGACAGCACGATGCCGGAAGTTGTGCGGCCAGATTCCGCAGTGGGTCGGTGGAGGTCACCGCCAGACTGATCGAATCGCCGATCGGCGGTTCTGCTCGGGTGGAACCGTTGGGGGCAGGGTGCCACGGCCTCGTCCGGGTGCAGCTTCCCGAACCAGCCACCGCGGAGCCCGGGGCGGTGCTGCGGATCTCCGGTCGCTGGATTCCGAGGCCGGTCACCCTCCGGCCGAGCGACGGCCTCCTGGTGGCGGCGCAGGTCCAAGCCATGCCGGGGTCCGCCTCCCTGGGAGAGTGGCTTCGTGGCAGGGTCACCGTCAGCTCAGCCCGATTGTTCGGCGACCGGGCCGGGGTGGTGGACGCGCTCATCCTTGGTCGTCGGGAAGGGATGGACCTGACGGTGCGCGAGGCGTTCGCGCAGGCCGGCCTGGTGCACCTCCTTGCCATCAGCGGGTTCCACGTCGGGCTGCTGGCATCCTGGGTCATCCTGCTGCTGCAGGCCCTCGCTGTGCGCCGCCAGCACGCCTGGTTACTCGGCGCCGCGACCGCCGTCGGCTATGTGGCGCTGTTGGGTTGGCCCGCGCCGGCGACTCGTGCGGCATGGCTCACCGTCCTTGCCGCGCTCGGCATCCTTCGCCAGCGAGCTGTCGGCCGGGCGGCACTCCTGGCCACCGCCTGCCTGGGGGTGCTGGTCGTGGATCCCTGGGCGGTCTTCAACCTCGGCGCGTGGCTCAGCGTGACGTCGATTGCGGGGTTGGCCGCCGCCACTCGCTGGAGCGACCGGGCCCTCGGTACCGGTTGGGGATGGCGGATGCTGGCGGCCTCGGTCGGTTCGACGCTCGCCACGGCGCCGCTCACCGCGGCCATTCTGGGTGCCGTGGCGCCGATCGGCATCGTGCTGAACTTTGCGGCGATTCCCCTGGCGGCGGTGGCAATTCCCGGCGTGCTCCTCTCGATCGTGGCCGACCAGTTCCTCCCGGCGGCGGCCGCCACCCTCGCCGCGGGATCCGGGCTGGCCCTCGCGGGGCTGGAAGGGTTGGCCCGGACCGGTGGGTCGGTGCCAGGTGGTCACGTTGTCACCGAGCCATCCTGGACCGCAGCTCTGCCGTGGCTGGCAGTCGCGGGACTTGGATGGTGGGGGATTTCGGGAGGCAGCACAAGGTACGTTGCCCTTGGGCGGTGGGGGTGGTCCGCCGCGCTGGCGTGCTGGGTCCTGGTGGTGCGAGATGGATGGCCCCGCGGCGGTGACGGCAATGGCGCCCTGACGTTACATTTTCTGGACGTGGGGCAGGGGGATGCCGCCGCCATTCGCACCCCGGCTGGACGATGGATCCTGGTCGACGCCGGACCCGCGGACGATCGGATCGATGCTGGCCGCCGCGTCGTCGCGCCATTCCTGCTCCGGAGAGGGGTCCGCCGCCTCGAAGTCGCCCTCGTCAGCCACGCCCATGCCGACCACCTGGGTGGACTGCCGGCGGTCCTCAGCCGGATTCCGGCGGCGGTGGTGCTTGAGCCAGGAATGGCAGCGCCCGACCCGGGGTACCGTGACTTCCTGAACTGGGTCGTCACGACCGGCCAGCCGTGGCGTGGGGTGCGAAGGGGTGATCGCTTCCTGCTGGATGGCGTGGAGTTTGCTTTCCTGCATCCCGACACCACCTGGGCCGGCTGGGGATTGGACCTGAACGAGAACTCGGCCGTGGTGCGCATCCGGTGGGGCCGGTTCACGGCACTCCTGACCGGGGATGCCGGGTTTCCAGCAGAATCGCTGTTGGCTGGAATAGTCGGGCCAGTGGACCTGCTCAAGGTGGGGCATCACGGTTCCCGGGGCTCATCGGGCGCCGGGTTCCTGGCCGAAGTGACTCCCACGGTGGCGGTCATCAGTGCCGGCCGGAACAACCGCCACGGGCATCCGGCTCAAGCGGCACTGGCCCGCCTGGCTGAAGCCGGGGTGGCGGTGTTCCGGACCGACCGGGACGGCACCGTCGAAGTGAGCGTGCGACCGACAGCCATGACGATCCGCGGTGCCGGTGGCGCCCGGAGCTTTCCCCTTCCGCCCTGAGGGCACGCCGTGCTGACCACGACCTCCATCATCACCATTGAGCGCTTCATTCTGGAGCAGGAGCGCAACGTCCCCGAGGCGACCGGGGAGTTGACCAACCTGCTCTACGATATTGCCCTGGGCACCAAGATTGTCGCGGCCGCGATCCGCCGCGCCGGGCTGGTCAACATCCTCGGGGCGGCCGGTGCCGTCAATGTGCAGGGGGAGGAGCAGCAAAAGCTGGACGTCTTTGCCAACGAGACTTTGAAGAGCTCCATGACGCACACCGGACGGGTCTGCGTCATGGCCTCCGAGGAGGACGAGGAGATCATTGCGATCCCGTCGGCATACCACCCCGGGAAGTACGCGGTGCTCTTCGATCCCCTCGATGGTTCGTCCAACATTGACGTCAATGGCGCGGTCGGCACCATCTTCAGCATCTACCGTCGGGTCACCCCTGATGGGACCGGCACCCTTGCGGACGTGCTGCAACGGGGCTCCGAGCAGGTCGCGGCCGGTTACGTGATGTACGGATCCAGCGTCATGCTGGTCTATACCGCCGGCGATGGTGTCCATGGTTTTACCCTGGACCCGACGATCGGGGAATTCGTCCTGTCGCATCCGACCATGCAGATGCCCGCGCGCGGCAAGTACTACAGCGTCAACGAGAGCAACTTTGCCCGCTGGAGCAAGGGGGTGCAGCGCGCGGTGCGCGGCTTCCACGGGGACTTCCCCAACCTGGTGGCCGGCAAGGTCAGCCGGTACATCGGTTCCCTGGTGGCCGACTTCCATCGCAACCTCATTGCCGGTGGCGTCTTCCTGTACCCGGGGAACGCCAGCAATACCGGGGGCAAGCTCCGCCTTTCCTATGAAGCGGCCCCGATGGCGTTCATTGCGGAGCAGGCCGGCGGCGCCGCCACCGACGGCACCCGCCGGATCCTGGACATTGCGCCGACCGAGCTGCACCAGCGCATCCCGCTGGTCATTGGCTGTGCCGAGGACGTGGCCTTCGTGACCCGGATGATCGCGGAAACCCCGGCGTGAACGATCGCTGCCCCTATCCCGGCCGCCTTCCAGTCCGTCCTGTTGTCGGCCCGCCGGATGTGGCGGTCCACGATCCTGGTGCTCCGGGACAGTGGCCTTACCTCCGCGGCGTCCAGGCCAGCATGTACACCGGCCGCCTCTGGACCATGCGCCAGTACGCCGGCTTCGGGACTGCGGAGGACACCAATGCGCGGTTCCATACCCTTCTGGATGCAGGCCAGACCGGGCTGTCCACGGCGTTCGACCTCCCCACCCAGATGGGATTCGATTCCGATCACCCGATGGCGGAAGGAGAAGTCGGCCGGGTGGGCGTGGCGATCGACACCGTGGACGACCTGGCGGTGCTGTTCCGCGGGATTCCGCTCGACCAGGTCAGCACCTCGATGACCATCAACGCCACCGCCGCCATCCTGCTGGCGATGTACCTGGTCGTGGCGGAGGAGCAGGGGGTGGCACCGGGCCAGCTTTCCGGCACGATCCAGAACGACATCCTCAAGGAGTACATCGCCCGGGGCACCTACATCTTCCCGGCGGAGCCCTCCCTGCGGCTGGTGGCGGATGTCTTCCGGTTTGTTGCCGACCAGCGGATGAATTTCAATCCGATCTCGATCAGCGGCTATCACATGCGCGAGGCCGGCGCCACCGCCATCCAGGAGGTCGGTTTTACCCTGGCCAACGCGGTGGAGTATGTCGAGCGTGCGCTTGCCTCCGGGCTGCGGATCGAGGAATTCGGCCCCCGCCTCTCGTTCTTCTTTGCCGCCCACAACGACCTGTTCGAGGAAGCCGCCAAGTTCCGGGCCGCGCGCCGCCTGTGGGCCACCCTGGCCCGGGAGCGCTGGGGCGCCGACGACGCCACCTGCCGGTTGCGCTTCCACACCCAGACGGGGGGGGTCACGCTGCAGGCCAGCCAGTCCCAGAACAACATCGTCCGGGTCACCGTGCAGGCGCTGGCAGCGGTTCTTGGCGGCACCCAGTCGCTCCACACCAACGCCTTCGATGAGGCGCTCGCCCTGCCGACCGAGGAGAGCGCCACCCTCGCCTTGCGGACCCAGCAGGTGCTGGCGCATGAGAGCGGCCTGGCGCGCACGGTGGACCCGCTGGCCGGCAGCTGGTATGTCGAAGACCTGACCGACCGCATCGAAGCCGGGGCCCGGACGCTGCTGGAGGAGATTACCGCCATGGGGGGCGCGGCGCGGGCCATCGAGAAGGGTTTTGTCCAGGATGCCATCGCAGCCAGCGCCTGGGCCCTGCAACAAGCGCAGGAGTCGGGGGAGATGGTGGTCGTGGGCGTCAATGAGTTTCGCGACGGTGCGCCAGCACCGGTGATCGACACCCCGGACTATCGTGCCCTGGCGACCCGCCAGCGTGCGGCCCTCTCCGCGGCCAGGGCGGCGCGCGACTCCGCCGGGGTGACCCGGACGCTTGCGGTGCTGGGGGAGGTGGCTTCGGGAATGGGGAATCTCATGCCGCCGATTCTCGACGCGGTGCGAGCCCGTGCCACCCTGGGCGAAATCAGCGACACCCTTCGGGCCGTCTGGGGCACCTATCGTGGCTGAGGTGTCCGACATCCGGGTTCAGGAGTTCATGGTGGAGCGCACCGCCCGCGTCGCCACCCTGGGGAGATTCCCGGCGCGCGAACTGTGGCTGGTCCTCCATGGCTACGGACAACTGGCCGACCGCTTCCTGCGCAGCTTTCTGCCGGTGGCCCGAGCCGATCGGATCATCGTGGCGCCCGAGGCGCTCTCCCGATTCTACACCTCTCGCGAGCCGAGCCGGGTCGGTGCAACCTGGATGACCAGTGAAGGACGCGAGTCGGAGATTGCGGATTATCTGCGATACCTCGACCGGGTGATCGACTCCCTGGCCGTGGACGCCACCACCTTCCAGGTGCACGGCTTCTCGCAGGGCGCGGCCACCGCGACCCGCTGGGTCAATCACACCGGGAGGCCGGTGCGCCGGCTGGTGTTATGGGGAGGGGGCGTCGCCCCGGAGGTGGATCTGGCTGCCCTTCGCGGCCGGCGCCCGGAGATGGAGTGGCACCTCGGCGTGGGATCGACCGATGAGTTCATCACCGCAGCCGCGGTGGCGGCGGAGACCGCCCGCCTGCGCGAGTCTGGTGTTCCCTTTGCGCTGCATCGATTTCCCGGGGGGCACATCGTGGATCAGGCCACCCTGGTCGAATTGGATTCGCCCGGCCAACGCCGGGATCGAACTGAAGTGGGATGACCGCCGGGTCGGTTCAGCCCGGCTTTTTCGTGTAGAGGCCGTCGAAGGAAACTGCCCAGTGTTTGCCGCCATCGGTGGTCGTTTCCCAGAGCTGGCGCACCGAGCCGTCCGGGTTTGGGGTGAACAGGAGCCGGTGCTCGACCGTGCCGCCATCCGGGCGGCGCACCACACTCCTGTAGCGCAGGGTGCCATCCACAAAGGTGCCGGTGAGCCGGATCACGCCGCCGCTGCTGTCGACCCAGACCTGGTTCCACTCTCCGGTGCTGCGGTCAAAAAAATTCATGCTCTGCCCGCTCCCGCCCAATGCACCCACCCAATGTTCGTGGAGAATGCAGCCGCCCTCCTCGAGGGTAATCCGGTTGGTGCCGGCCTGATTGCCTCCCATGGTCACGTTCCAGTCGCCGACCCAGAAATCGAATGCCCGGTGATCGGGGGTGTTGCAGGTCGCCGGCGGGGGAGCCGGTGGGGGGGTCGGGGCCGCCCCCGTCGCTGGGGCCACGCTGGCAAGGCTGAGGACTGCCAGGATGGCGCCGATGTTGGGATGGCGGGCATGGCGCTGTTGGGAAGCCGCGGCGCTGGTCATTCTTTCCCTACGGGTGCCTGGGAGCGGGTGTTTCGGGTGCACCGGCGCCTGCGTCGGCCAACTTGTCCCGCCCCCACAGGCCCGCTAACTTTCATGGCTGTCATCACTTAGGGGATCGAACCGGCCATGCCGACTTACGAGTACCGCTGCCCCGACGGGCACGCCTTTGAGAAAATTCAAAAAATGACCGACAAGCCGCGCGCCATCTGTCCCACCTGCCGCAAGCAGGCGACTCGGCAGATCTCTGGCGGTGCCGGGCTCGTATTCAAGGGCAGCGGGTTCTACATCACCGATTATGGCAAGGACGGCAAGGGGCCCCGGAAGAAGGATGCTTCCGAAGCTGCGCCCTCGACCGCAGGCACCACCGAGATGAAGGCCGCTGCCGACAGTGCCAAGCCTGCCGCAACGCCGGCCGCTCCCGCGAAGAAGCCGGATAAGGCCTCGGAATGAGCGACACGCTGAGGGCCGAACTCGCGCGGGTGGCTGCGAGCCTTGGCGGGGAGGAGCTCTCGTTCGTCCTTGAGCGTCCCCGCGATACCGGCCATGGCGACCTGGCCACCAACCTGGCACTGTTGCTGGCCAAGACGCGTCGAGCCAATCCGCGGGTCGTGGCCCAGGAGATTATCGACGCGCTCGACCTGCCGGCGGACATGGTGCGCCAGACCGAGATTGCCGGGCCCGGGTTCATCAATTTCTGGCTCGCCGAGGATGCCCTGGCCGGTGCTCTCGCCGCCATCATCACCCAGGGCGGACGGTACGGGAGGTCGGCTGTCGGTGCCGGCTCCCGGATCAATGTGGAATTCGTTTCCGCCAATCCGACCGGACCGCTCCACGTGGGGCATGGCCGGGGGGCGGCGCTGGGGGATGTGATCGCGTCGCTGCTGGAATGGACCGGGCACGCGGTGACCCGGGAGTTTTACATCAACGATGCCGGGATTCAGGTCGCCAAGCTGGCGGAATCGCTCTGGGCCCGCGTCCAGCAGGCGTCTGGCCGCGCTGCCGAGGTCCCCGAGGGTGGCTATCACGGTGACTATGTCAGGGAAGCGGCGGCACAGGTGTTGGCCTCGCAACCCGCGGGGTTTGCCGACCTCGATCGGGCGGAAGGTGTCGCACGCTGCCGGGTGCTGGCAGTCAAGATGCAGCGGGTCGAACAGGACACCCTGCTGGCCGACTTCGGGGTGCACTTTGACGCCTGGACCTCCGAGCAATCGCTCTACGATGGCGGCGCGGTCGCCAAGGCGCTCGAACTCCTGGCCGAGCGAAAGCTGACCTTCGAGGAGGACGGCGCCCTCTGGCTGCGGACCTCGGATTTCGGGGACGACAAGGACCGGGTACTCCGCAAGGGCGACGGCTCGCTCACCTATCTGGTGCCCGACATTGCCTACCACATCGACAAGCACGACCGTGGATTCTCCCGGGCTATCGATGTCTGGGGCGCGGACCACCACGGCTATATCCCGCGGATGCGCTCGGTGCTGGCGGCGTTGGGGTACGCCGAGGACTGGTTCGAGGTGGCGCTGGTGCAGCTGGTCAAGGTGGTCAAGGGTGGGGAAGAGGTGAAGATGTCCAAACGGTCGGGGCAATTCGTGACCCTTCGCGAGCTGATGGATGACGTCGGGACCGATGCCGCCCGGTACTTCTTCCTGATGCGTCGCGGCGAGACCCCGTTCAGCTTTGACGTGGACCTGGCGCGGAAGCAGACTGATGAGAACCCGGTCTTCTACGTCCAGATGGCCCACGCCCGGGTGTGCGGCATCTTCCGGGTGGCGGACCGGTCCATCGAGTCGGTCGGCACCGAGGCCGACCTTGGCGCCCTGGTGGCCGCCGATGACCTGGACCTGCTCAAGAAGCTGACGGCATTTCCGGATATCGTGGAGCGGGCAGCCCGGGGCCGGGAGCCGCATCGGGTCACCGGGTACCTCGAGGAACTGGCCCAGCAGGTGCACGGCTGGTACCACAACTGCCGTGTCCTCGGCGAACCGCCTGCCACCGAGCAGGCCCGGCTGGTCCTGGCCCGCGCGGCGCGCCAGGTCCTGGCCAACGGCCTTTCCCTCCTGGGGCTTCAGGCCCCCGAACGGATGTGATCCCATGAGCCTGCTGGTTGTCGGGAGTGTCGCCCTCGATTCGATCTTTACCCCGTTCGGCGAGACCGCCGACGCCGTGGGTGGGTCAGCGGTCTACTTCAGCGTCAGCGCCTCGCTGCTCTCCCCAGTGCGGGTGGTGGGCGTCATCGGCGACGACTATCCGGTCGGCGAACTGGAGCGCCTGGGCCAGCGGGGGATTGACTGGAGCGGGGTGGAGCGGGTGCCGGGCGAGAGCTTCCGGTGGAAGGGGAAGTATTCCTACGACCTGCAGAGCCGGGAAACCCTCGAGACCCGCCTGGGGGTCTTTGCCGACTTCAAGCCGAAGCTGCCGACCGACTGGCGCGATGCGAAGTTCGTGTTTCTCGGCAACATCGACCCCGTCCTCCAGCTTGGGGTGCTCGACCAGATCGAGGCACCCCGCATGGTGGTCTGCGACACCATGAACTACTGGATCCAGAGCAAGAAGGCCGACTTGATGGCCCTGCTCAAGCGGGTCGACATTCTGATGGTCAATGACTCCGAGGCCCGCGAGTTGACCGGGGACTGGAACATCCATCGCGCCGGCCGCTGGATCCTGGAGCAGGGCCCTTCCCGGGTGGTGATCAAGCAGGGCGAGCACGGCGCCCTGTTGATGGAGCAGGGGCGCACCTTCTGGGTTCCGGCGTTCCCGCTCGAGGAGGTCTTTGATCCGACCGGCGCGGGCGACGCCTTTGCCGGTGGATTCATGGGATACCTGGCCTGGATGGGAAAGACTGATGCCGATCACCTGCGGCGGGCGATGGTCTATGGTTCCGCCATGGGCTCGTTTGCCGTCCGGGGGTTTGGCGTCAAGGGCTTTGATGATATTGCTCCCTCGCATGTCAGGGACCGGGTTGCCGCCTTTCAGGACCTGACCCACATCCCCATGGCCGAGCCGCTGTCATGAGTGGGCCGCGGTATGCCGAGGCGGGCGTGGACCTGGCCGGCGCCGAAGCCGCCAAGACCAGGATTGGGGAACTGGTCAGGGGCACCCGGACCCCGCTCTCGGTGGGGATGGTCGGTGCCTTCGGCGGTATGGTCCGGATTCCGCCGGGCATGAAGCAGCCGATCCTGGTCATGAGCACCGATGGCGTCGGCACCAAGGTCATGGTCGCCCGCGAGGCGGGGCGCTGGGACACCGTCGGCGAGGACCTCGTCAACCACAGCGTCAACGACATCCTGGTGCACGCCGCCCGGCCGCTGGCGTTCCTCGACTACCTGGCCGGTGCGGGACTCACGATCGACGTGACCGCCGCCATCGTCGCGGGAGTGGCCCGCGGATGCCGCGCCCACGGCATGGCGTTGGCCGGGGGCGAAACTGCCCAGATGCCGGGACTCTACCAGGACGGTGATTTCGACCTGGCCGGGACGATCGTGGGTGTGGTGGAGGAGGAGGAGGCGCTGCATGGCGACCGGGTCGCGCCCGGCGACGTGCTTCTGGCCTACGCCTCGACCGGACTGCATACCAATGGGTACACCCTGGCACGCCGGATCCTTTTCGAGGAGCTGGGTCGCCGGCTGGACGAGATGATGCCGGAGACGGGGTCCACCGCCGCCGACGCGCTGCTCGCGGTACACCAGAGCTATCACGCCGCGATCATGCCCGTGGTTTCGCGTATTCATGCGCTGGCCCATATCACGGGGGGTGGGATCCCGGGCAATCTGTCACGCGTGTTGCCGGGCGGATGCCAGGCCGTGGTGGAGCGGGGTAGCTGGAGCTTCCCGCCGCTGTTTACCCTCCTGCAGGAGGCCGGCAAGGTATCCCGGCAGGAAATGCTGGCAGTGTTCAACTGCGGGGTCGGGATGATCGCGGCCCTCCCGGCCGCCGAGGTCGATGCCGTGCGGACTGCCGCCACCGCCGTGGGGATCAAGAGCTGGGTGCTTGGCGAGGTCCGGCCGGGTGCGGGAGAGGTCAGGATCGTGTGAGCCGCACGGCGGTGGGGACCTGGTGCTGACCGAAGCCGCCGCCATGGATCGCGCCGTCGCGCTGGCCTGGCGTGGGTGGGGACGTGTGGCTCCCAATCCGATGGTTGGTTGTGTCCTGGTGGCCAACGGGGCCATCGTGGCTGAGGGATGGCACGCCGAGTTCGGGCAGGCGCATGCGGAGCAGATGGCCCTGGCAGCGGCCGGCCCCGCTGCACGTGGCGCCACCGCGTTCGTGACCCTGGAGCCGTGTGCCCATGTTGGACAACAGCCATCCTGCGCCGATGCGCTGATCGCGGCGGGAATTGCCCGGGTCGTCGCGGCGGTTCCCGATCCGAATCCAATCGCCGCGGGTGGGGCCGCCAGACTGCGAGACGCTGGCATCGCTGTCGATACCGGTGTGGGTTCCGCTGCAGCACGCTACCAGTTGGCGCCGTTTCTCCACCAGCACCTTGGACTGCCGCGCCCCTGGGTGGTCCTCAAGCTGGCCACTTCGGTCGATGGCCGGATTGCCGATGCCGGCGGGAAGTCGCAGTGGATTTCAGGTCTGGAAGCCCGGGAGTGGGTGCACTGGTTGCGCGGGGGATTCGACGCGATCGGCGTCGGGGGTGCTACGGTGGCCGCCGACGATCCGATGTTGACCGTGCGGAGTCCGGTGGCGCCGAGGGTGGCACCCCGCCGGGTGGTGTTCAGCGGCAGGAACGGGGTGGCCGCCGATCGGCGGCTGCTCGCCACCGCGCGCGAGCACCAGACCACGATCGTTGCTCCCCCGGGCACACCCTCGCGGGTGAAATGGGAGACGGCAGGTGCCACGGTTGTCGAGGCCGCGGATCTGGCCTCTGCGCTGGAGCAACTCTGGCTGGCTGGGGTCACCACCTTGCTGGTCGAGGGCGGTGGACGCCTGGCCGGCGGGCTCCTTGCCCAGCGGCTGATCGATCGCGTCGGCCTGATCCAGGCACCACTGTTCCTTGGCTCGTCGGGCGCGGCGGCGGTGTCAGGGTGGGATGCCCCATCGCTGGCCGACAGCGACCGCTGGCAGGTGGTGGAGCGACGGGCACTGGGCGCCGATTCCCTCCTGGTCCTCGATCGGAGCTGAGATGTTTACCGGGCTTGTCACGGGGATCGGCACCCTGCGCCAGATCATCCCCACCGACGCGGGGCTCAAGCTGGAGTGGTCCGGCCCGTGGGACGACCTGGTGGCAGGGGAGAGTGTGGCGGTCGATGGTGCCTGCCTGACGGTGGAGACCGCGACGTTGGGTGGCTTCACGGTCCACACCATCCAGACCACACTCGATCGGACCCGTTTCGGGGAACTGCTGCCCGGGCACCGGGCCAACCTGGAGCGCGCGCTCCGCGCCAGCGACCGGCTCGGCGGCCATCTGGTCCAGGGACATGTCGATGGCCTGGGAACGGTCCTGGCAACCCGGCTGGAGAGGGATGCCTGGATCATCGATGTGGAGGTACCGTCCGACCTCGTTCCGGTCTGCATTCCTCTGGGGTCGATCACCGTCGATGGCGTCAGCCTGACCATCCACTCGGTGCCTCGGCCGGGAATGATCCAGGTCTCGCTGATTCCGTTTACATTGCAGCACACTACCCTCGGTGACCGGCGCTCCGGCGACCGGGTTCACCTGGAAGGGGATACTGTGGCGAAGTACCTGCGCGCGCTGGCCGTTCCACCGGCCCCCGCACCGGCGGACTGAATGGCACTGCACAGCATCGAGGAAGCGATTGCCGCCCTGCGGAACGGCCGCCCGATCATCGTGGCGGACGACGAGGATCGCGAGGGCGAGGGCGACCTGGTGGCGGCCGCCCAGCTGGTCACCCCCGAGACGATCAATTTCATGGCCCAGCATGGCCGCGGCCTGATCTGCCTGGCGCTGACCGGCGACCGCTGCGACCAGCTCGGCCTGCCCCAGATGACTGAGCGGAACACCGAGGAGTTGGCCACGGCATTCACGGTCAGCATCGATGCCGATCGCCGCTTCGGCGTCACCACCGGCATCAGCGCCGCTGATCGCGCCACCACCATCCAGGTGGCGCTCAACCCCGCCACCCAGCCGGCCGACCTCCGTCGCCCCGGGCACATCTTCCCGCTGCGAGCCCGCCCGGGCGGGGTGTTGCAGCGGGTTGGCCACACCGAGGCGAGTGTGGACCTGGCCCGGCTGGCCGGGCTGGTCCCAGCCGGTGTCATCTGCGAGATCCTCAATCCCGACGGCACCATGGCGCGCCGCGCCGAGCTGGAGGCGATGGCCCGGGAGCACGACCTCGTGTTCGTGACGGTGGCCGATCTCGTGGCCACCCGCCTGCGGTCCGACCGGCTGGTGCATCGGGTGGCCGAGACGCGACTCCCGACCGAGTTTGGGGAGTTTCGCATCATCGGGTACCGCAACGATGTCGACGGCGCCGAACATGTGGCGCTGACGATGGGCGATGTGGCCGACCAGGCCGATGTCCTGGTGCGGATGCATTCCAAGTGCCTGACCGGGGATGTCTTCGGATCGCACCGCTGTGATTGCGGCCCGCAGCTGCACGCCGCCATGCGAGCGATCGGGCGGGAAGGGCGCGGGGTGGTGGTGTACCTGGACCAGGAAGGCCGCGGCATCGGGTTGCTCAACAAACTGCGCGCTTATGCGCTGCAGGATACCGGCGCCGACACGGTGCAGGCAAACCAGACGCTGGGCTTTGCGCCGGATCTGCGGAACTATGGCATCGGCGCCCAGATCCTGCGCGACCTCGGGCTCACCTCGATCCGGTTGATGACCAACAACCCGCGCAAGGTGGTCGGCCTCGACGCCTATGGACTGGAGATTGTGGAACGCGTGCCTGTCCTGATCGATGAGACCGATGCCAATCGCGGCTACCTCGCCACCAAGCGCGACAAGCTTGGTCATCTCCTGGCCCACTGACCGATGACCTTTCCCGCAGTCCATCCCGCGCAGGTGGAGCGGCTGGTCATCCTGGTGAGCCAGTACCACGAACGGGTCACTTCCCGGCTGCTCGAGGGGGCCCGCGAGGCCTGCCGCGCCGCCGCCATTCCGGACGACAAGGTCGAGGTGATCCCGGTAGCCGGTGCCTTCGAGCTCGGGGTCACCGCGGCGGCGGCGGCAGCGAGTGGTCGGTACGATTGCATCATCGCCCTCGGCGCAGTCATCCGGGGCGAGACCCCGCACTTTGATTATGTCGCCGGCGAGACCGCCCGTGCCCTGGCCGCGATCGCCACCGAGGAACTCATCCCTGTGGGGTTTGGACTGCTCACCACCGACACGCTCGAGCAGGCCATGGCCCGCGCCGGCGGGGCGGCGGGGAACAAGGGGCGCGAGGCCGCCGAGGCAGCCCTCCAGGCCCTCGGTGCCGTCCAATACCTGTTGGCCGACGATGATTAAGTCGCAATCGAAGAGCCGGGCCAGGGCGTTGCAACTGCTCTATGCGTGGGAGCTCATGGACCGCCCGGCCGTCGGCACCGTGATTTCCGCCCTGGCGCGGCTGACCGGCCCTGAGCCGATGGTCCTCGATCTGGCGGAACGGTATCTCCTCGGGGTGACCGGCGATATCGAGCGGCTCGACGCCCTCGCCGCTGCGGCAACCGAACACTGGCGGCCGGAGCGTCTGGCGCTGGTCGACCGCAATATCCTGCGGCTGGGAGTCTGGGAGTTGCTCCAGCCCCAGGTTCCGGCCGGGGGCGCCATCGACCAGGCGGTCTGGCTGGCCCAGCGCTTTGGCGGACCCCAATCGCCGAGCTTCGTCAATGGCGTGCTCGATCGGGTGGCCCGCCAGCTCGGCCGTCTGTGAACATCCTCGTGGTGAACTGGCAGGACCGCCTCAACCCGCAGGCCGGGGGGGCGGAGATTCACCTCTTCGAGCTGTTCAAGCGGCTGGCCGCGGGGGGCCACCGGGTCCGCCTGGTCTGCTCCGGTTGGGAGGGCGCCCCGGCGGTGACCGAAGTGGATGGTATCGAGGTGCAGCGCACCGGGGGGCGCCACAGCTTCGCGATTCGCGGTCGGGGGGCCGTTCGCCGGGCGCTTCGAACGGAACGACCGGATGTGGTCGTGGAGGACATCAACAAGCTCCCCCTGTACCTGCCCACCCTGACCGATCTCCCTTTGGCGGTGATCATCCCTCATCTCTTCGGCACCACGGCATTTGCCGAGGCCTCATGGCCGATGGCTGCAGCAGTCGTGGCTGCCGAGCTGGCGATTCCCCGGGTCTACCGCCGGGCGGGATTCCACGTCATCAGCGAGAGCACCCGGGACGATCTTGTGGCTCGGGGAGTCGCTGCCGCGGCGATCACGGTCATCCATCCCGGCGTGGACAGCGACGGCTACTCCCCCGACACCTCCCTTGACCGGACCGACCCCCCCTCCTTCTTATACGTGGGGCGGCTGCGGCGGTACAAAGGGGTGGGGGTGGCCATCGAGGCGCTCGCCCTGGCCCGGGCCACCCGTCCCGAGCTGCGCCTGGTCATCGCCGGCAGCGGGGTTGATCGGGCTCGGCTCGAAGCCCTGGCCCGGGATCGCGGGGTGGCGGATGCGGTCGAGTTCCTCGGCTTTGTCAGCGAGGAGGAGAAGACCCGGTTGCTCCGAACCACGTGGGCCACCCTCTTTCCCTCTCCCAAGGAGGGGTGGGGGATCACCATCATGGAGGCGGCCGCCTGCGGCACCCCGTCGATCGCCTCCAACAGCCCCGGGCTTCGGGATTCGGTGGTGGATGGTGTCACCGGGGTACTGGTGCCCCATGGCGACGCGGCGGCCCTGGCAGGCAGGATGCTTGAGTTTGCCGGAAACCGGACTCAGCTGGAAGAATTGGGACGGGCGGCCCGCGCCCACGCCGAGCGACACAGTTGGGAGGCCGCGGCTCGCGCCACGGAACAGCATTTGGTGCAGTTGGCCGGAGGGTAGCCTTCGGCTACACACTTCAGGGAGGAGGCTGGGTTGATGCGTACCACAATCACCACCCGTCACTGTGAGATTGCCGACGCGCTGCGCCAACGGGCTGAGCTCGTCATGGAGCGACTGGTCGGGCTGTCGGACCGCGCCACGGAACCCACCGTGGTCTTTGATCTCGGGGCTGGCCTGCATCAGGTGGAACTTCGATTGCAGGGGGTGGGCGGCAAGGTCCTCGTGGCCACAGCCGAGGGTCCCGACCATCGCACCGCGCTCGACCGGGCCGAGGGGAAGCTGCGCCGCCAGCTGGTCCGCGTCGCCTCCAAGTCCCGGGCCCGGCGCCACAGCGACTCGACCCCGGCGTGACGATTCGCGCCCGCGACCTCCTGCAGCGCGGCGGGGAGGCGCTCCAGTTGGAAGTCCTGACCGGCGATGCCGGTCTGGACCGGGTCCTGCCCGATGCCGACATGGCCTCGCCCGGGCTGGTGCTTGCCGGGTACACGGGACGGTTCATGCCGGACCGCATTCATGTGCTTGGCGAGACCGAGATCACCTATCTCTCCTCGCTCGACGCCGACGCGCGGCGGGGTTCCCTCGAGACGTTCTTCAGCTACGACCTGCCGCTGGTGATCATCACCAAGGGCCAGGCGCCACCCGAGCCGTTGATCGAACTGGCGGTGGAGCGGGGGGTGGCCGTCTTCGCCTCCCGGCTCAAGACGGCCGAATTCTACCGCAAGGTCAAACCGATCGTCGAGGCGTCGTTCGCCCCCCGTGCCACCCTCCACGGCAGCCTTGCCGATATCTACGGGGTGGGGTTGCTGTTCGTGGGCCGTTCGGGGATCGGCAAGAGCGAGTGCGTGCTCGACCTGATTGAGCGCGGCCACCGCCTGGTGGCGGATGACGTGGTGCTGGTGTCGCGCCGCGGCAGCGATGTCCTGATCGGCCAGGGACACGAGCTTGCCGCCCACCACATGGAAATCCGCGGGATTGGCCTGATCGATATCCCGGCGTTGTTTGGGATCCGGTCGGTGCGCCAGCAGAAGCGGGTCGAGGTGGTGGTCAATCTCGAGGACTGGGACACCGCCAAGGAAGCCGACCGGACCGGCCTGGGCCGGCAGACCATGGACATTCTCGGCGTCAAGATTCCCAAGGTCGTGGTGCCGCTCAACCCCGGCAAGAACCTGACGGTGATTTCGGAAGTCGTGGCGATGGCCCACCTGCTGCGCTTCTCGGGGATCGACGTGGCGCAGGCATTCAACGAGCGCCTGATCAAGCGGATGAAGGAACAACGCGGCATCCGCGAGTACCTCCAGGAGGACTTCGAGTGACCGCCGTGTTGCGCGGGGTGGTGGCGGCCCACGGCGAGGTGGCCGCCGGCCTGGTCCGCGCGGTCGAGGACATCAGCGGTATCCGGGGAGCGCTGGTCCCGGTGTCCAACACCGATTGCGACCGGGGTGAGCTGGAGCGCCGCATTGCCGATGCCATGGCCAACGGGCCCGGGATCGTCTTTGTGGACATGCCCAGTGGCTCCTGCCTCTTTGCCGCCCTGCACGACCTGCGCGGCTGGACCGGCGTCCGGGTGGTGACCGGGGTGAACCTTGCGATGCTGCTCGATTTTGTCTTCCACCGGGAACTGCCGGTCGAGACCGCCGTGGCGCGGGCCGTCGAGACCGGCGCCCGCTCGATCGTCGTCCGCTGAGATGCCGGTTGTCCTGGCCCGGATCGACGATCGGCTGGTCCATGGCCAGGTCGTGATCGGGTGGGGTCGGCCGCTGGCCGTGGATCTCATCGTCCTCGTCGATGCGGAGGTCGCCGCCAGCGACTGGGAACAGGAGATCTACCGCATGGCGATCCCCGAGGGGATGGACATTCTCTTCGCCGATTCTGCGGCGGCCGCCGACCGGCTGCCGGCCTGGGACGCCAGCCAGTCGCGGGTCCTGCTCCTGACCGGGACGATCGAGACCATGGCCGAACTCCACGCGGCGGTTCCCGAGGTGATACGGCGGGTCAATCTCGGTGGGCTCCACCACCACCCCGGTCGCAGCGAACGCCTGCCGTACGTGTACCTGTCCGATGGTGAACTTGATACCCTCCGGGAGCTGGAGCGCACTGGCGCGGTCATCTCGGCCCAGAACCTTCCGGGCACCGCGCCGGTCGGGCTGCAGGAGTTGGGGTGACCGGTCTCGACCCGGTCGGTCTGGGCGCCCTCGTGGTCTGGGGTGCGATCGTCGGTCTGGATCTGGCCAGCTGGCCACAGCTGATGCTCTCGCGCCCACTGGTGGCGGGAAGTATCGCCGGCCTCCTCGTCGGCGATATCGCGGCAGGTCTCGCGGTCGGTGGAGTCCTGGAGCTGTTCGCCCTCGATGTCCTCCCGATCGGCGCCACCCAGTATCCCGACTTCGGGGTGGCGGCTCTGACGGGAGTGGTGCTGGCCGCCGGCCGGCCAGTTCCCGCAATGCTCGGCATGGCCACAGGGCTGGCCCTGGTCATTGCCATCCTCTCGGGACCACTGATCGAGAGGGTACGTCGCGCCAATGCCCGGGCGGCCAGCGGTGCTGCCGCCGCGCTCGCGGAGGGCAATGCCCATGTGGTGTCGGCGCTTCACCTCGGGGGACTCCGGCGGGACCTGATCCGGTCGATCGTGCTGAGCCTGGTCGCGGTGGTCGCCGGGCTCGCGTTGCGGCCTCTCGGTCTGCCACCCGGCCGCCTCGCTCTGCCGTTGCTGCTGGTGGCGGTGGCGGGCGCACTGGCGGCTGCCATCCGAGGGGCGGTCCGCAGCAGCTCGCAGGGGGGCCGCTTCGCCTGGGTTGCCGCGGGTTTCGCGGCGGGAGTCCTGGTGCTGCTGTGGCGCTGACCGCACGGACCCGAACGCTGCTCCGGCTGACCGCCTTCCAGGGATCCTGGAACTATGAGCGGATGCAGGGGATCGGGATGGCGTGGGCTTCTCTGCCGCTGCTGGAGCCACTCGAAGCCGCGGATCCCGTGCGGCACCGGGAGGCGGTGGCACGAGCCGCACACTTCTTCAACGCCAATCCGTTCCTTGCTGGTGCCGCCGTCGGCGCGGCCGCGCGGGAAGAGCTCGCCGGTGCCCCGGGGGAGCGCATTGAGCGCCTGCGTACCGCGCTCTGCGGGCCGCTGGGTGCGCTTGGCGACCAGCTGTTCTGGCTGGGAACGGTCCCGGCACTGGCCGCCGCCGGTCTCATTGCCGCCGCCCTTGGGGCCGGATGGTGGGCTGCCGTTGGGGTGGTAGTGGCCCACACCATCTTTCGGGCCCGGGTCGGGTCCTGGGCCCTGGGACTTGGACTGGCCGAGGGAACGGCCGTGGGGACAGCCATTCAGGCCTCCTGGCTCCCACGGGGTGTTGAATGGAGTGGACGGCTTGCCGCAGTCCTGGTCGGCATGGTCATTCCCGTTGCCGCCTGGTGGTTGCTGGGGTCCGCTCCCGGATCCCGGCGATGGCTGGCAGTGGCGCTGGCGCTGGTGTTGTACCGACTGAGCCGTCGAGTCCGAGGCCGGCTGTCTGCCCCGGAATTCACCCTGATTGCCCTGGCTCTCGTTTTCCTCTGGCACTGGAGCACCACGTGATCGAGCGCGCCGTGACGATCGTGAACCCTCTCGGGCTCCATGCCAGGCCGGCGGCGCAGTTTGTCCGGATCGCCAGCAGTTTTCAGTCGCATGTGGAGCTCGAAAAGGACGGGCTGGTGATCAACGGCAAGAGCATCATGGGGGTGATGATGCTCTCCGCCGAGCAGGGATCGACGCTCACCATCCGGGCCGAGGGCCCGGACGCGGCGGCGGCGGTGGCGCAGCTGGCCAAGCTCGTTGCCGATGGCTTTGGGGAAGCCTGATGCCGCCACGGACCCTGCGTGGGGTGGGCGTCTCACCCGGTCTGGCGGTGGCGCCGGCGCTGGTGATCGAGACCCGGTTTCCGGAAGTGGCCGATCGCTCCATCTCGGCCGACGAGGTCGAGCCGGAGATTCGCCGGCTCCACTTTGCCATGGATGCCGTGGTGGACAGCCTCGCGGCGCTCCGCGAACGGGTCCGGGCCCGGGCGGGGGAGGAGGAGTCGCGGATCTTCGACGCCCAGATCCTGATGGTGCAGGACCCGGACTTCCAGGCCTCGGTGGAACACCTGATTCGGCAAAACCTCCTCAGCGCCGAAACCGCCTTCGAGTTCAAGGCGCTGGAGCTTCGGGTCGCCTGGTCCGGGTCGGCGAGCCTGCGCATGCGAGAGCGCCTGGCCGATCTGGCGGCCATTCAGATGCGGGTGCTGCGCCACCTGGTCGGCGGTGAGGCCGAGGATGCCTGGGTCACCCAGACCCATGAAAACGTGATCATCGTGGCCCATGAACTGTCGCCGGGGATGACCGTTCAGATGGATCGGGACCATGTTCTGGGGATCATCAGCGAGGAGGGCACCCGGACATCGCATGCCGCGATCCTGGCGCATTCGCTGGGAATCCCCGCGGTGATGGGCGCCGCAGGGGCCATGGCGAGGATCCAGTCCGGCCAAGTGGTGCTTCTCGATGGCCGGACCGGGGCGGTGATCATCGACCCGGAAGCGGTGGACCTGGAGGAGGCGCGCGTACGCGCGACCCGGCGCCATCGCCTGGAACTGGAACTCGAGACCTTGGGGGATGCTCCTGCCACCACTCCCGACGGCGAGGTCGTGACCCTGCTTGGCAACGTGGACCTTCCCGAGGAGATCGAGGTGGCAGCCCGGCACGGCGCCAGGGGGGTGGGCCTCCTCCGGACCGAGTTCCTCATCACCGGGCGGGCATCGCTTCCCAGTGAAGACGAGCAGGCCGCGTATTTCCAGCGGGTGGCGAGGGCGTTTCCCCGCCAGCCGGTGGTCATTCGCACCTTTGACCTCGGCGGCGACAAGTTTCCCGCGGCGTTCGAGGCACCGCAGGAAGCCAATCCCTTCCTGGGGTGGCGCTCGATCCGGGTCTGCCTGGACCAGCCCGATATTTTCCGGCCCCAACTGCGCGCCATCCTCCGGTCCGCGTTGAATCACGACCTGCGCGTCATGCTCCCGCTGGTGACCCGCGTTGACGAGGTGGAGCAGACCCGTGAAATCCTGGCGCAGGAGGCCGACGCGCTGATGCGGGCCGGGGTGCCTGCTGCGACCGAGGTGCCCGTCGGGGTGATGATCGAGACTCCCGCCGCCGTGCTGATGGCCGACCGGCTGGCGGAGGTGTCGGACTTCTTCAGCGTGGGGACCAACGACTTGACGCAGTACACGCTGGCCGTCGATCGCGGCAACGCTCGGCTGGCCGGCCGGTTCACCCCCCATGACCCTTCAGTCATCCGCCAGCTGCGCCAGGTGATCCAGGCCGGCGAGGCGGCGAGCGTCCCGGTTGGCATTTGCGGGGAGATGGCCTCGGATCCGCTCATGGCTGTCCTCCTCATCGGCCTCGGCTATCGCCAGTTGAGCGTGGCACCACCCACCCTGCTGCTGCTGCGGTGGTTGGTGCGCCAGGTGCCGCTTTCGGCCTGCCAGGAGGCTGCTGCTGCGGCGCTCGGGGCCAGCAGGGCCGAGGCGGTCCGCGCCGCACTTCGCGCCATCGTCACCAGTCATATCGACCTGCGATTGCTTGATCCGGAGTGAGCGTTGCCGGGGGACCTCCGGCCCCGCTACGTTGCAGCGCGCTTCGGGTGCCCGGTGCAGCCCCGGAAACTTCAATTTTCTGACAGGATGATCCATGGCCAAGGCCGCACGGCACGTCTTCACCTCGGAATCGGTCACCGAGGGTCACCCTGACAAGGTCGCCGACCAGATTTCAGACGCGGTCCTCGATGCGATCCTGATCAGGGATCCCGGGGCCCGGGTGGCCTGTGAGACGCTGGTCACGACCGGGATGGCCGTCGTGGCCGGCGAGATCACCACCGCCACCTACGTGCATATCCCGGATATCGTCCGCGACACGATCCGGGAGATCGGCTACACCGACGCGGCATTCGGCTTCGACTCCCAGACCTGCGCCGTCCTCAGCTCCATCGATCGGCAGTCGCCGGACATCGCCCGGGGGGTCGACGATGGGGAAGGCAAGGCGCAGGGCGCCGGCGATCAGGGGATGATGTTCGGATATGCCACCGATGAAACCCGGGAGCGGATGCCGCTCCCGATCATGCTGGCCCACCGGATGGCCGAGCGGCTCGCCGCGGTGCGCAAGGGGACCCACGGGCTGGACCGGATCGACTGGCTGCGCCCCGACGGCAAGACCCAGGTGTCGGTGGAGTACGAGGGAGATCGGCCGGTGGGAGTCCGGACGGTGGTCCTGTCCACCCAGCATGCCGACAAGGTTGGCAGGCGGGAGCTCTCGCAGGCTACCATCCGGCAGGCCATGGTGGAACATGTGGTCCGGCCAGTGCTCGATGCGGCTGGCATTGCGCACGCGCGCACCAGGTTCCTCATCAATCCAACCGGCCGTTTCGTGATTGGCGGTCCGCACGGCGACGCCGGGCTCACGGGCCGCAAAATCATCGTCGATACCTACGGCGGCATGGCCCGTCATGGTGGTGGCGCGTTCAGTGGCAAGGATCCGTCCAAGGTGGATCGTTCGGCGGCCTATGCCGCCCGGTGGGTGGCCCGCCACATCGTGGATGCCAAGCTGGCCCGGCGTTGCGAGGTCCAGTTCGCCTACGCCATCGGCGTGGCCGAGCCGGTCTCCGTCATGGTGGATACCTTCGGCACCGGCGCGGTTCCAGATGCCGCGCTGGAACGCGCCGTGCGCCAGGTCTTTGACTTGACGCCAGGCGGGATCATCAAGGCCCTCAAGCTCAAGCGGCCGATCTACCGTCCCAGCGCCGCCTACGGGCACTTCGGCCGCAAGCCCGTGACGATCAAGGTGGCCGGGAAGTCGGTCGACCTTTTCCCGTGGGAGCGCACTGACCGGGTGGCCCAGCTCCAGCGGGCGTTGCGGTGAGCGTGTCATGATTGCCGTGCGGGTGGCCCAGGTGGGCCTCGACCCCGCCACCAACTCCCCGGTCGTCCTCCTCCGTGAGGAAGACGGCGACCGGGTCCTCCCGATTCTCATCGGTCCCGCCGAGGCTGGCGCCATCGCCATGGAGTTGCAGGGACTCCGGCCACAGCGTCCGATGACCCACGATCTGGTCAAGCGCCTCATCCTCGGGCTCGGTGGCGAGCTCCGCCGGGTGCTGATCGCCGACCTGCGCGAGGACACCTACTTCGCCGAGCTGGAACTGGTTCGCGAAGGCGAGGTCATTCGGGTCGATGCCCGGCCCTCCGACGGTATTGCTGTGGCACTGCGCTTTCAGGCGCCCATCTTCCTGGCCGAAGCCCTGCTTGAGGGCCGCAGCCCCGCTGCCAACGATCCCCCGCCGCCCGATGGTGCCGAACTCCTCCGGACCTACCTTGAAAACCTCGACCCCCAGGACCTTGGCCGCTTCCAGCCGTAGCCTCGCTCCGATCGTGGCCCTCCTGCTGGTGGCGACGCCCGCCGTGGCTCAGGTCCCGGCCACCGTGCTGGGGCGCGTGGTGCGCTTTGCCGGTCCGGATACCCTGCCGATTCCCGGTGCGGGTGTCGTGCTGCACCGGATCGGGGATGCCGACCAGGGGCCCCTCGATTCGCTGCGGGCCGATCCGCAGGGCCGGTTCCGGTTCCAGTTTCGCGCCGATTCCAGCGCCCTCTACCTGCTGAGTGCCACGCACCATGGCATCACGTATTTCAGCTCGCCCGTGGCCCGGGAGCCAGCCACCCGGACCGATGATATCCTGCTCATCGTCTCCGATACCAGTTCCACGGCCGCGGTGCGGATCGCGGCGCGCAGTGTGATCCTCGGTGGCCCTGAGGCCTCCGGGGACCGGCCGGTCGTCGAGGTGATCGAATTCGCCAACCGGGGCCGGGAAACCCGGGTCGCAGTCGACTCGCTCCCCACGATCGCCGTCGCCCTGGCGCGCGGGGGGCAGGGCTTCACCATCGAGGACTCCGACCTCTCCCCCGATGCCCTCATGATTCGCGGCGACAGCCTCTTGGTCTTTGCCCCGCTGGCGCCGGGGGCCCGGATGGTGGTGCTCCAGTACCGGCTTCCCGCCGGCGTCCGGCGCCTCGAGCTTCCGGCCGGGCTTTCGGTGGACACCATGCAGATCCTGCTCGAGCCGGGCAGTGCGGAACTGACCGCCACCCTGCCTGTGGCCGGCGAGGAAATGCTCGAGGGGCGGATCTATCAGCGCTGGATGGGCGCCTGGCCCGCCGACAGCACCCTGACGATCCTGGTGACGGGGGTGACCTTTGCCCAGGGTCCGGCGCTGGCAGCCCTGGTGGGTGGGCTGGTCCTGGCCGTGCTGGGGGGATGGTGGTGGCTCCGTCGACGCCGGCCCAGAACCCCGGTGGAAGCGCTGAGGCAGCGTACCGCCGCCGAGTTGATCGAGGCGCTGGCGCGTCTCGATGCCCGGTACGCCGGCGCCCGGCAGCACACCGTCATCTCGGAGTGGCAGCGCTACGAGGCGGAGCGCGCCAGCCTCAAGGCCGAACTCGACCAAGCGCTTGCACGTTCGGGGGCGCGACCCTAACTTCGGCTCAGTTGGCACAATTGATGGACACCGTCCGCGGACGCTCGGAAGCCGGTGAAACTCCGGCGCGGCCCCGCCACTGTAACGGGCGAAGCATCACCGCTCACACCGCCACTGGGGGACACCCGGGAAGGCGAGCGGAAGCCCGGAGCCAGGAGACCTCTGCGGACGTACCACCAGATGGCACCCTCGGGGGAGGGTCGGTGGCGTGATGGTCCCTGCCGTATCGTCCTGATCGGCGTCTCCGTCCGTTTCGGCTCTCCTGGAACTGGACGGATTTTCCTTTTGCGGCGTCGCCACTTCCTCCACCTTCATTTCGCCGCCGTTCTGGCCGCCTGTGGCTCCCCACCTCCCCCATCGGGCGGAGGAGCGCTGACCCTGCTCGACGACAGCAACGTCACGGTGTCGCTGCGGGCGCCGGCCCAACGGATCGTTTCCCTGATCCCCGCCACCACCGAATGGCTCTTTGCGCTGGGCGCCGGAGGCGCCGTCATCGGCCGCACCACCTGGTGCGATTATCCCGAGGCCGCCACCGCGGTGCCGAACCTCGGCGATGGCATCGCCCCGAATCTGGAAGCGATCGTCGCCGTTCAGCCCGACCTGGTCCTGCTGTACCACTCCCCGGCCAACACCCAAGCCGCGGAACGGCTCCGGGGGCTCGGCATACCCACCCTCGTCCTCCGCACCGACAACCTCGCCGATCTCGATCGCCACCTCGGGCTGCTCGGGCGTGCGACCGGCCGCACGGCGGTGGCAGATTCGCTCCGTGTTGCCATCACCGCGGGGCTCGCAGCGGCGACAGTGCCCGCGACCGGGACTGAGCCCACCGTCTTCATCATGGCGTGGGACCAACCCCCGATGACCCTCGGCCGGGGGAGCTTCCTCAGCGAGATCGTGGAGCGGGCCGGCGCCAGGAACCTGTTCGGCGACCTGGAGCAGGCCTCTGCCACCATCAGCATCGAGGCGGTGGTGGCGCGCGATCCGGATTTCATGCTGGTCACCTCGGCCGATAGTCTGCCGGCCGTGGCCTCGCGCGCGGAGTGGCGGGTCGTCCCGGCGGTGCACGACCAGCGCTTCGTGCGGGTCCATGGGTCGGAATTCAACCGGCCCGGACCGCGCACCCCGGCCGCAATCCTGGCCCTGCGCCGGGCACTCGAAGCCGCCGCTCCGTGACGCGTCGCGCTGTGCTCCTCCTGGTGGCGCTGGCCGCCGCGGCGCTCGTGATCGGGCTGGCGTCCGGCGCGTCCGGCTTGTCTCCCGGACAGGTGTGGCGCGCGCTGGTCGATCCCTCGGCCGCCGGTGCGGTGATCGTCCGTCAACTTCGGGCGCCCCGGGTCTTGCTGGCGTTTGCGGTGGGTGGCTCCCTGGCGGTGTCCGGTGCGGCGTTGCAGGCTCTGATCCGCAATCCGCTGGCCGATCCGTACCTGCTTGGGCTTTCCGGCGGGGCCGGCGTCGGGGCGGTGATTGCCATGGCACTCCGATGGCCGAGTGCCTGGGCGGTCCCTCTGGCGGCATTCGTCGGGGCGCTGGGTGCGGTGGCCCTCGTCTATCGCCTCAGTGCGGTGGTGGGTCGCCGGTTGGACCCGCGGGTGCTCCTGCTGTCGGGGGTCATTGTCGGTGCCTTTGCCGCGGCGATCATGACAGCGATCATCTCCCTCTCCAGCGCCGAGCAGTTGCGCAACGCTTTCCTCTGGTTGTTGGGCGGGTTTGGCGCAGCGTCGTGGCACGCCCTTGTCCTGTTCGCGGCCTGGGCCGCGCTGCCCCTGGCGGTCCTGGTGGTGTCCGGCCGCGGCCTCGACCTGCTCCACCTGGGCGACGAACCGGCCGAATCGCTGGGTGCGGATGTGGATCGGCTCCGCCGCCGGATCCTCGTGGCCACCTCGCTGCTGACTGCGGCGGGGGTAGCCGTCTCCGGCATTGTCGGATTCGTGGGCCTGATTGTGCCCCACGCCATGCGCGGGGTGGTCGGCCCGATTCATCGCAGCCTGCTGCCGGGCGCGTTCGTCGCAGGGGGCGCGTTCCTGGTGCTGGCCGACGCGCTGGCGCGTACTGTCGTCCGGCCGATGGAACTGCCCGTTGGCGTGGTGACGGCCGTGGTTGGCGTGCCGATCTTCGCGCTGCTGCTCCGGAGGTCGTTGCGATGATCCTCGAAGCCCAGGGGCTGAGGGTCCACTACCCCGGTGCGGACCAGCCATCGCTCGACGGGGTGGGGCTGCGGGTGGAGCCGGGGCATCTGATGGCGGTGGTGGGCCCCAACGGCAGTGGCAAGACCACCATGCTCCGGGCCCTCCTCGGGTTGGTTCCCCTGAGCGCTGGCCTGGTCCGGCTGGATGGCAGACCATTGCTGGAGTGGCGCCGCGCCGAAGTCGCCATGTCGGTGGCGACCATGCCCCAGCGGGAGGAGCCGGCACCGCTTCTGACCGCAGAGGATGCCGTCCTCCTGGGTCGCTATCCGCGGCTCGGGGCACTCACCCCGGTCGGCAGTGCCGATCGCCTGGCGGTCCGCCGGGCAATGGAGCGGTGCGATGCATGGGTGCTCCGGCACCGGGTGGTGGACACGCTGTCCGGAGGCGAGTGGCAACGGGTTCGGCTGGCCCGGGCGCTGGCCCAGGAGCCGCGGCTGCTGCTGCTCGATGAGCCGACCGCCTCCCTGGATGTGCGGCATGCAATGGAACTGCTCGAACTCGTGGGCACGCTGGTGGTTGGCGGACTGGGGGTGCTGATCATTACCCATGAGCTGAATCTTGCGGCCCGGTATGCCGATCGGATCGTGGTCCTGCAGCGCGGCCGCATGGTGGCCGACGGCCCCCCCGCGGAGGTCATCACGCCCACCGTCCTCGGCCCGGTGTTCGAGTGGCCCCTGGCCATTACCGAGTGGGCCCCGGGTATTCCGCAGGTTTTCCCGCTCCGGCCAGGTGAATCAGGGCCGCCGCTCTTTGGGCCGCAGGCGGATCGATGACCGCCGACTGCCGCGGCCGTGCCGGGGTGAGTATTGTTGGAGTTGATGCGTCGCGTACTTCGTCGGGCTCTGATTGCCGCCACTCTGCTGGCGTGCGCCCCCACCACGGCCCCGCTCCCGGATCCGCTGGAGTTGCTGGTGGTGGTCAACAGCGCTGAGCGGACCCTCAGCCTCGTCCCGCTCCGGCCGGAGGGGTTTGCGGTGCGACTGTCCATCCCGGGCGCCAGGGCCACCCCCCAGCGCGTCGCGACCCGCGGCGGGCTCGGGCTGGTACCCCTCGGGGCGGCGGATGGGGTGGCGGTGTACGACATCGGCCGCCGGATGCTGCTGCGGACCGTCTCTCTGGCCCCGGGCTCGCGCCCGTTCGACGGCATTCTGATCGGCGACTCGGTCGCCTACGTCTCGAATCCGCCCCTCAACACGATTACCCGGATCGATCTCCGCACCGACGACACCGCCAGTGTGGCGGTGGGGCAGTGGCCCACCGCCATGGTGTCCGCGCGAGGCAGGCTCTTCGTGCTCAACGCCAACCTGGCCGAGTGTACCGAATCCCTGACCGGCACCTGCGTCCTCGGAGAGAGCTGGATCACGGTCGTGGACCCGTTCGCCAACACCCGCAGCTCGGGGCGCGATTCGATCCCCCTGCCCGGGCCGGGCAATGCCCGGAGCGCGGCGGTGGCTGGCGACGGGTTCCTCTATGTGCTCAGCACCGGGGCCCCGACCGATTCCACCACGCCAGATGGCCGCCTCTCGATCATCGACCCGATCCGCCGAGTCGAGGTGGGAAGTTTCGGCGGCTTCGGACCGGAGCCGGTCTGGGTGGCGTCGGATGGTGGCGAGCGGCTTTTCATTGCCAGCCCGACCGAGGGCTTGCTGGAGTTCAACACTCGTACCAGGACGGTAGTGCGCGGCGTGGGGCAGGGACTCCCCGTCTCCCAGAATACCGCCGTGCTGGTGGACCGCCTGGGCTTCGTGTATGCCATCGAATCGGGCTCCTGTACCGGCGGCACCCAGGCGGGACGCGCCAGGATCTATCGCCCCAACCTGACCGAGCTCCGCGGCGTCGATCTCGGGGCCTGCGCGGTGGGCGGTGCCGTGGCCCTGGTGCCGGCAGACGGTGAGGACCTGCTGCCCGATCTCCCCTGAGCAGTGGCCACCGTGGTGACCCCCGCCATCGTCCTCAGCACGATGCGGTACGGGGAGACGTCGCGCATTGCCCGCCTGGCCACGCTCGACCTCGGCATCCAGAGCGTCATTGCCAAGGGAGCGATGCGCCCGCGAAGCCGCTTCGGCGCCGCGCTCCACCTCCTCAGCGACGGGATGGCCCACGTCATTCCCTCGACGCGATCCGACCTCCATACCCTGGCGGCGTTTGACCTGCTGCGGGTGCGGGTGGAGCTGGCCCAACGGATGGACCGCTTCGCCACCGCCTCGCTCCTGGCGGAGGTCATGCTGCGGTTTGCGCCGGCGGCCAGCCATCCGCCCAGCTTCGACCTGCTCCGCGGGGCACTCAATACCCTTGAGGTGGCCCCCGAGGTGGCGGTCGATCCACTCGCGTTGCGGATGACCTGGCACCTGGTGTCGGTTTTGGGCTTTGAACCGGCGATGGAACAATGTGCCCGCGACGGCGCCGCCGTCAGTCCCGATCGCCCGGTGATGTTCAGCATTTCGGACGGAGGCATCCTCTGTCCCGGCTGTGCCGCCGGCCAGGCCGGGCCCCGCCTGACGCCGGGGGATCGCGAAGCGCTCATCGCGCTGGTCGATCCCGCCAGCGAGCTCCCGTCCCTCGACCAACCCCACCTCGCCGCCCATCGGCGGCTCCTGGGCCGGTACATCCGGTATCACCTGGGTGATGGCTCCACCCTCCCCGCCCTGGATTTCTGGGAACGCCGCCCCTGGGTGCGGCCATGATCATCGGGACCGCGGGGCATATCGATCATGGCAAGAGCGCCCTGGTCCGGGCCCTGACCGGGAAGGAGATGGATCGCCTCGCGGAGGAGCGGCGGCGGGGCATCACCATCGACCTGAACTTCGCCCCGCTCCACTTTCCGGGAATGCCCCCGGTCGGGGTGGTGGATGTTCCGGGGCACGAAGACTTCGTGCGCACCATGGTGGCGGGCGCCTCCGGCATCGAGCTGGTTCTGCTGGTCGTCGATGCCGGCGAAGGGCCGATGCCCCAGACCCTGGAGCACCTGGCGATCGTGGAGCAGCTCGGAGTTGCGCGGGGAATTCCGGTGCTGACCAAGTGCGACCTGGTGGAGTCGGTCTGGGTGGACCTGATCGAGGCAGAGTTCGCGCCTCGATTGGCGGCCTCCTCGGTGGCGTTTGGTCCGCCCGCCCGGGTCTCCGCCCATACCGGGCAGGGGATCGACGCACTCCGGGAGCGGATTCACGCTGCGGTCCAGGGCGCCCTCGTCCGGCGCCCCGGGGACCTGCTCCGAATGCCGATAGACCGCGCCTTCTCCCTGGCCGGAGTAGGCACGGTGCTCACCGGCACCACCTGGTCCGGTACCGTGTCCGTGGGAGACCTGGTCCGGCTGCTTCCCTCCGGGCTCGAAGGTCGCGTCAGGAGCGTCGCCAGCCATGGCGAGGAGCTGGAAAAGGGGATGGCCGGGACACGCGTTGCCGTGGGGGTGGCCGGCATCGAGCGTGGGGCGGTGCACCGGGGGGAGACGCTGGTGAGTGCCGCGGCCGAGTGGCAGGTGAGCCACGCGGTCGAGGCGATGCTCCACCTCCTGGCCGAGGCGCCCAGGCCAATCCAAAACAAGAGCCGCGTGCGAGTCCATCTCGGCACCGGCGAAGTGATGGCTCGGGTGCATGTCCCCAAGCCGATTCTCCCGGGGGAGAGCGGATTGGCGCGGCTCAGCCTCGAAACCCCGCTGCTGGCCAGGGCACAGGATCGCATCGTTCTCAGGAGCTACAGCCCGGTCACGACCATCGGCGGTGGCGTGGTCATCGATCCCCTGCCGCCGCGGCGGTTGACGTGGTCGCCCGGATTGGCGGCCGAGTCGGCTGCCGAGCGCCTGGTGGCGATGCTGGCGCGCCGGGCGGAAGGAATTCCGGAGGAAGAGCTGCCACAGCTCCTCGGGGTATCCGGTGTGGACGCCGACCGGTTGGCCACTCGGACAAGTGGAGTCCGCCGGGTCGGTACCCGGTGGGTCGAGTCGGCGTCGATCCGAGTCCTCGAGGCGGCCGCAACGGCGGAGCTCGAGGACTACCACCGCGGCCACCCCGCCAGCGACGGCCTTTCGGTCGGCACCCTCCGGCAGCAACTCCGGGGGCCCGACTGGATGGTGAATGCGGCGCTGGACTCCCTCCAGAAGCGTGGCGAGGTGGCAATGGCCGATGGGCGTGCCAGGTTGGCCGGATTCCGGGTGGTCCTTGCCGGAGGGGAATCGATCCTGGACCGGATCACCGTCGCCATGGAGCAGGCCGGCCTGGCCCCGCCCACGATCGGCGAATTGGCGGTGGAACTGGGGGAGATCTCCGTGGAACCTGCGCTCAAGATCCTGGCCAAGTCGGGCACTCTCGACCGGGTGACCGTCGATCGGTACTTTGCGGCCTCGGCACTGAATGCGTTCCGGGAGGCGGTGGCTGCGGTGGGAATCGCAGACGGCGAGGTGACGCCGGCAGCCCTCCGGGATCGGCTCGGTGTCTCCAGGAAGTTCCTGATTCCGCTCCTGGAGTGGTCCGATCGGCAGGGGATTACGAGGCGGGAAGGGGAGAGGCGCCTGCTGGTTCGGCAACCCTGACCAGGCCGGTTGGCACTGTGGAAAACTGGCGTCGACACTAGGCTCAGGGTTCGTAAGCCTCGTTTGCTGCCATTTTGACCTGTTCTTGCGGTATGTCTCTTGCTATATTGTAAGCTGTTGTAGAACAACACTTTATGAATTTTGAGTAAAGGACCTTCAGCGGTGATCCGACCCGATCGACTGACACTCAAAGCCACTGAGGCGTTCCGCGAAGCGGGAGAACTTGCGCGCGCGCGCGGTAATCCGGTGGTCAACGACGCTCACCTCTTCTCGGCGTTGCTGGCCCAGGACGAAGGCATCGTCCAGCCCCTGCTCCAGAAGGCAGGGCTCAACGTGGCGCAGCTCCGGGAGTCGGTCACCCGCGAGATGGAGAAGTTCCCGAGCCAGAGCGGGGGAGCCGAACCGAGCCTGAGCCGGGAGCTGCACCGGATTTTTGACCGGGCCGAGGCCGAGGCCAAGAAACTGGGCGATGCCTACGTCTCAACCGAGCACCTGCTTCTTGCCCTGAGTGAGGAGAAGGGGACCACCGCCAGGGAATTGCTCAGCGGTGCGAACCTCTCCGCCACCGAGTTGCGCGCCGCCCTGGAGTCGGTGCGCGGCGCCCACCGGGTCACCGACCAGTCCCCCGAGGAGAAGTATCAGTCGCTGCAGCGGTTCACCCGGAACCTGACCGACGCCGCCCGCGCCGGCAAGCTCGACCCGGTCATCGGACGGGATGAGGAAGTGCGCCGGGTCATGCAGGTGCTGTCCCGGCGCACCAAGAACAATCCGGTGTTGATTGGCGAGCCTGGAGTTGGCAAGACCGCCATCGTGGAAGGGTTGGCCCAGCGGATCGTGGACGGTGACGTACCCGATTCGCTGCGTCAGAAGGAGGTTGTGGCCCTCGACATTGGTCTCATGCTGGCCGGGGCCAAGTACCGCGGCGAGTTCGAGGAGCGGCTCAAGGCGGTGGTCAAGGAACTGACCGAAGCGGAGGGGCGCTACATCACCTTCATCGACGAGTTGCACACCATCGTCGGGGCAGGGGCTGCGGAGGGGGCGGTCGATGCCAGCAACATGCTCAAGCCGGCGCTGGCCAGGGGTGAGCTGCATGTCGTCGGTGCCACCACGCTCGATGAGTACCGGAAACATGTGGAGAAGGACCCCGCCCTGGAGCGCCGGTTCCAGCCGGTCATGGTGCTGCCGCCCAGCGTGCCCGACACTATCGCGATCCTGCGCGGATTGAAGGAGCGCTACGAAGTCCATCATGGGATCCGGATCACCGACAATGCTCTGGTGGCTGCCGCGACCCTGTCGGACCGGTATATCGGGGATCGGTTCCTGCCGGACAAGGCGATCGATCTTGTGGACGAGGCGGCGAGCCGGCTCCGGATGGAGATAGACAGCCTGCCCCAGGAGATCGACGAGGTCGAGCGCAAGATCCTCCAGCTCGAGATCCAGCGCCAGGCGTTGCTCAAGGAGAAGGACAAGGCCGGCATCGAGCGGCGCGACGCGGTGGAACACGAGATTGCGGAACTCAAGGAGCAGAGCGGGGGGATGAAGGCGCAGTGGCAGGCGGAGAAGGGTGCCATCCACGTCATCCAGGAAATGAAGGCGCGGGTCGAGGGGTTGCGTGCCGAGGCCGACCAGGTCACCCGCAAGGGCGACTTGCAGCGTGCCGCCGAGCTGCGTTACGGCGAGTTGCCGGAACTGGAGCGGCAGATCGTGACGGAGGAGGCCAGGCTGGCCACTATCCAGGCCGATGCCAAGTACCTGCGCGAGGAAGTTGACGCGGAGGACATCGCGGAGATCGTCGCCCGGTGGACCGGCATCCCGGTTACCAAGATGCTCGAGTCCGACCGCGAACGGCTGGTCCGGCTCGAGGCCGAGCTGGCCCACCGGGTGGTGGGCCAGCTTGAGGCGGTGACCGCGGTGTCCAATGCGGTGCGGCGGAGCCGGGCCGGGTTGCAGGATCCCCATCGCCCCACCGGCTCGTTCATCTTTCTTGGCCCCACCGGCGTCGGGAAGACCGAGACGGCCCGGGCGCTGGCCGAGTTCCTGTTCGACGATGAGCGAGCGCTGATCCGGCTCGACATGTCCGAGTACATGGAGAAGCATGCCGTGTCCCGGATGCTCGGCGCGCCCCCGGGCTACATCGGCTACGAGGAGGGCGGTCAGCTCACCGAGGCGGTTCGCCGGCGACCCTACAGCGTGGTCCTCTTCGACGAGATCGAGAAGGCCCACCCCGACGTCTTCAACGTCCTGCTCCAGATTCTTGACGAGGGCCGGCTCACCGACAGCCAGGGCCGGACGGTCGACTTCCGGAATACCGTCCTGATTCTGACCTCGAACATCGGCAGCCCGCTGATCGTGGATGCCGGACCAGTCGCCGATGCACAGGCTTGGGAGGGAATCGAGGCGCAGGTCCGGGGCGAGCTGCGCCAGCATTTCCGCCCGGAGTTCCTGAATCGGGTGGACGATATCGTGGTCTTCCGCCCCTTGTCGCGCGACGACATTGCCAGCATCGTGGTGCTGCAGCTGGCCCGCCTGCAGGAAATGGTGGCGGCCCGGGGACTGACCCTGGAGTTGACTCCGGCCGCGATGGAGTGGCTCGCTGCCCAGGGGTACGATCCAGTCTATGGCGCCCGGCCGCTGAAGCGCGTCATTCAACGCCAGTTGCAGAATCCGATGGCGCTGGCGCTGCTGGACGGGAGCTACACCGAGGGAGACACAATCCGGGTCGACCGACAGGACGACAAGTTGCAGTTTACGCGGGCCGCCACGGCCTGATTCCTTTCACACTTCAGGAGAATACCACGATGCGCAGCTTGACGATGATGGCACTGCTCACGGCCCTGGTGGCCGCCCCGGTAACGGCGCAGCAGATGGGTGGGATGCAGATGGGCGGCATGCAGATGGGTGGGGGCGAGGAGGCGGGCGGCATGGGGCCACTCACCGGGACCTTCGGGAAGTATGCCCCGTCGGCCGTGCTGGAAATGAAGGCGCACCTCTCCCTTACGGCGGACCAGGAGGCCAAGCTCACCGCGCTGGTGGAGGCGGGGAAGAAGGCGGAGACTGATGCCCACATGCCGGCCCACGCCGCCCACATGGAGCTGAACAAGGCAATGGCGTCCGATCCGGTGGAGCTGGAGAAGGCCAAGGCGATGTTCCTGGCCCACCACAATGCTGAAGGCAACATGCAGTGGATCCGGGTGGCCAATGCCATGCAGGTCAAGGCGCTGCTGACTCCGGCGCAGCGGACGATGGTGGACCAGATGGCCGGGGCGGGGATGAAGCACTAGTTGTCGCCAGGGGCTCCGCGCGAGCCCTGACCAACAGTGCCGAGACGGCGGGGTCCGGCCTAGCGGCCCCGCGTGATCAGGCTGTTCGCGGCGTCCAGCCCGAACAGCTTGATGGCGTTATCGGCCATGATGCCACGGCGCTCATTGGCGGGAATCGCGAGTTCCTGCATGAATGCCAGGTACGATTCCATCGAGGAGATCGGCCAGTCGGTGCCGTAGAGCACCTTGGACGGCTCGACACCGTACAGCAGCATCTCCTGGAATTGCTTGCGCATGTAACGCTCAAACCGGTCTGAAAAATCCCCCAGCACCAGCCCCGAGATGTCGGTGTGGACGTTGGCATTCTTGTACACCACCTCCATGCAGTCGCGGATCCACGGGTTTCCCAGGTGGCAGATCAGGAATTGCACGTCCGGAAAATCCACGGCCACGTCATCGACATGAAGCGGATGGCTGTACTTGACCTTGCCCTGGGGGCTGTAGGTATCGCCGGAGTGGATCATGACCGGGATGCCATGCTGCGCGGCAAAGGCGTACGCCGGCGCCCAGTGCGGGTCGGCGGGATAGAATGGCTGGTAGCCGGGATACAGTTTCAGTCCCCGTACCCGGCCTTCCGTCACCAGTTGGCCCAGTCCCACCAGTTCGGCGGGATCGAAGGTGTGGTAGTTGAGCCCCGCCACCACGTTCAGGTAGGGGCGGTCGCGGATCGCCTCGACCACCCGCGCGGTCGAGGGCCGGCCTGGCGTCACCTTGTAGGAGGTCAGGATCAGCGCCTGGTCCACCCGGTGGCGCCGCATGGTCCGCTCCAGCTCGTCGAGACGGGCGTCGATCGTCTCAACGGTGTCTTCGTGGTAGTTGTTCAGGTGTACATGACAATCAATGATCATCGCGCCTTCCAACTGCGATCCAGGATGCCGGCCGCCCATTCACGCCCGCCGAGGCCGAACGCCAGTGCCATGGCCAGGCAGAGCCCGCCGAAGGCCAGTTGAAACGCCGAGACCAGCACCTGGCCCCCGATTCGGAGCTGCTCCAGCGCCAGCACCGCCACGAAAGCCAGCAGGGCGGCCTGGGTCATGAACCCGATTGCCTTGGCGCCCGCAACACCGATGTTGTCAAGATAAGTGCGCACAGCGCCGCTGATGAAGCGCGCCAGCAGCGATCCGAACACAATGATGACCAGCGCCACCATGACGCTCGGCACGTAACGGACCACTTCCTCGATCAGGCCGGTCGACACCGGCAGCCCCAGCAGGTTGAACACCGCCAGGGCCACCACCAGGAACACCCCCCAGTAGGCAATCTGGCCCACCAGCGTCACCGTCGTGAACCGGACTCCGCCGCGCAGCAGGAAGTCGTCCAGGCCGGCGCGCTCTGAGGCCTGCTCCACCTGGGCCATCCGCAACAGCCGGATCACCACCTTGCGAAACAGCTTGGCAAGGAGCCAGCCGCCGAGCAGGATCAGGCCAGCGGCGAGCAACCGGGGCAGGAACGCCTGCAACTGCAGCCAGGTCAGGTAGAGTGAGTCCTGGATGGGGTCTAGAAAGGTCGACACGGGCACGCACTCCTGAAGATAGGGTACCGGATCATACGGGAATTGGTGACCGGGCGAAACTGGCCCGCTTGCCCGCGACACCCCATCTTTCCGTCATGCCCCCCCCCCCGCTCCCCGCCGATCTTCTCGGCATGCGCGCCGCGATCCGGCTGGCGCAACGCGCCGGCCGCCTCGGCGAGGTGCCGGTCGGGGCGGTGCTGGTGCTCGATGAACGGGTGCGGGGATCGGCCCACAATGAGGCGATGCTGCGCAGCGACCCGACGGCGCACGCCGAGCACCTGGCCATCCAGCGGGCGCTGGTGGCCACCGCCAGCGACCGGCTACCCGGGTCCACACTCTACGTGACCCTGGAACCCTGCGCGCACTGCGCCGGTGCGATCATCCTGGCCAAGGTGGACCGGGTCGTCTTCGGTGCCTGGGATCCCAAGGCGGGGATGGCCGGCTCGGTTCATGACCTGCTGCGCCACTCGCGGCTCAACCACCGGCCTGAAGTGATCGGGGGGGTGCTGGAGGAGGAGTGCGGGGCGGTGCTCCGGGATTTCTTTGCCGCAAGGCGCCTTGAGGACTCTGCCGAATGAACCCGACGTAGCGATGGATGCCAAGGCACATTGGGAGGCGGTCTACCGAACCAAACCGCCGACCGAGGTCAGCTGGTACCAGGAGCAGCCCGCTCTCTCGCTGCGCCTGATCCAGCAGTCGGCTTCGGATCGAGACGCGCCGATCCTCAATGTCGGCGCCGGAGTCTCGGTGCTGCAGCAGGCACTGGTGACGGTCGGTTACACCGACCTGACCGCCATCGATATTTCCGGGACGGCGCTCGAGGCGGCGCAAGCGGCATGGGGGGATGGGGCCAACAAGGTGCGCTGGATCGAAGGCGACATTCTCGACGTGGGCCTGCCTGAGGCGCACTTTGGGCTGTGGCACGACCGGGCGGTGTTCCATTTCCTGATCGAAGTAGAGGCGCGGGAGGCTTACCTGCGCCAGCTCCGACACGCGCTGCGACCGGGAGGACACGTCATACTGGCGACCTTTGCCGAGGACGGGCCAAGCAAGTGCAGCGGGCTGGAGGTGCAGCGGTACTCGACAGCCAGTCTCAGCGACGAACTCGGCGCGGATTTTGACCCGGTGGACGCCCACCAGGAGGAGCACCGGACGCCGGGGGGATCCACCCAGCGGTTCCAGTACCTCGTCTGCCGGCGGCGCTAATCAGCGAGGCAGTATGATGTCCCGATAGCCGCCCTGCACGGTGAGGGTTATCGTCAGGGTATCTCCGGTCCGATTCCGCCAGAACCAGCCATGGTTCCCATCAAACTGCGCAATGAGGGTCCCCTGATCCGAGGCGGCCCCTGAACCCTTGCCATAGCCGAAATACGAGTTGGGGGTGCCGGGGGCGTCCCCGTGGGTGTCGTAGTTGACCACTCCGCGATCGGTCGTCCACCGATACGTCACCGCGACGCCTTGGGCCATGACCAGTTTCAGCTCCTTGCCGTCGTTCGGGGCCAGGATCACCCGGAGTTCCCGGGCCTGCATTGTGGAATCGAGCGGGGGAGGGGCCGTCGCGGGCACGGGCGCGGGGGACGGGGTCAGTTCTGCTGCTTCCGCCGCCTCAAGCTCGCGAGCCAGCGACATCTTGATCTCCCCCATTTCGGTCAATCCGATCATTCGGCCCACCCCGGTCGGGTCGATGCCGTATTCCGCCGGGAGCACCACCGTGGCCAGGAGCACCACCGCCCCCGTCAGGGCCACGAGGGTGGAGCGGAGGAGCCGCCGGGACGACGCACGGGGGGGCGGGGCAGCTTGGGTCGGGTCCATCGAGGGCTCCCTATCCAAAGAAGTAGTATCCCGTGAGCTGCACGCCCATCAGGATGAATCCGGCTGACATGAGCGCGACGTTGGCCGACCAGGCGTGCCGCTGGAAACCCGGCGTCCCGCGCCAGTACCCCATGGCGGTCAGGATGGCACCGAGCGCCAGCAACTGGCCGATCTCCACGCCGACGTTGAAGGCAAACAGGTTGGGGATCAGCCCGTTCGAGGCCACCTCGAAATCCAGGATCTTGGTGGCCAGTCCCAGTCCGTGGAACAGCCCGAACACCAGCGTGCTGCCCTTCTGGCTTGGCTGGAAGCCAAACCAGGTCCGGAACGCGCCCAGGTTGTCCAGTGCCTTGTACACCACTGACAGCCCGATGATGGCGTCGATCAGGTAGGCGCTGACGCTGACGCCGGTCAGCACACCGAGCAGGAGCGTGGTGGAATGCCCCACCGCGAACAGGGTCACGTACAGGCCGACATCCCGGAGCCGATACAGGAAGAAGATCACCCCGAACAGGAACAACAGGTGATCGTACCCGGTGACCATGTGCTTGGCGCCCAGATAGGCAAAGGGCACCAGCAGGATGCCGGACACCTCCTGGAGATATCCCTTGTCTCCGGCTGCGACGCCATGGGCGGCCAGCAGGGTCGGGAATGCGATCAGGGTGGCGAGGGCCATCCCCGCGATCCCCGCGAGGCGCCTGGGTGGGCGACTCCAGGATCCTCCAGTATGGGTCCCGCTCACGAGGCTGTCTCCGGGCGTTGACGGGTAAAAAGGCGGTAGAGCACCGGCAGGACAAGCAACGTCAAGGCCGTGGAGGAAAGAATACCCCCGACGACAACGGTTGCCAGCGGCCGCTGGACTTCAGCCCCCCGGCCCACCGCCAGCATCATGGGCAGGAAGCCGAGTGACGCAACCAGGGCCGTCATCAGGACCGGCCGGAGGCGCCCGACCGCCCCCTTTACGACGGCGTCATCGACCGAGAGCCCGTCGGCGCGCAGGCGGTTCATGAAGGTGATCATCACCAGCCCGTTCAGGACCGCGACTCCGGACAACGCGATGAAGCCCACCGCAGCCGAGATGGAAAGTGGAATGTCCCGGAACCAGAGGAACAGTACCCCGCCCGTCAGGGCGAGCGGCACTCCAGTAAAGACCAGCAGCGAGTCGCGCAGGCTCTTCAGGGTCGTGAACAGCAGCGCGATGATCAGCAGCAGCGCCACCGGGACGACCAGCTGCAGCCGGGCCCGGGCGGACAGCAACTGCTCGAACTGGCCTCCCCACGCGGTCCAGTACCCCGGCGGGATCTCCACCGCTTCCGCAATGCGCTGCTCTGCCGCGGCCACGAAGCTGCCGATGTCTCGCCCCCGGACATTGGCGGTGACGATCACCAGCCGCTTGCCGTTCTCCCGGCTGACCTGATTGGGGCCGATCGTGACCTCTGTGGTGGCGACGGCGCTGAGCGGCACGTATCCCGATCGCGTGGCGGCATCGTCAAGCGACCGGAGCGGAATCGGGAGCCGGCCGATCTCTTCCATCCCCCGTCGCAGCGTCTCCGGCAACCGCACCACGATATCAAAGCGGCGGTCGCCTTCGAAGACCTCCCCCGCGGTCTTGCCACCGTAGGCAACTGCAATCACGTCCTGCACGTCTGCCACGTCCAGTCCCAGCCGGGACAGTGGCTCCCGATCGACGGTGATGGCCAGCAGCGGCAGGCCAGTTGTCTGCTCCACCTTGGTGTCTGCGGCGCCCGGTACCGAGTTCAGAACGGCTTCAATCTGGTTCCCAAGCTCACCCAGGATCTCCGGATCATCGCCGAAGACCTTCACCGCCACGTCGCTGCGGACGCCAGCAATCAACTCGTTGAACCGCATCTGGATTGGCTGGGTGAACTCGTAATTGTTGCCGGGCATCCTCGGCAGGTCCGTCTGGAGCTGTGCCACCAGGTCGGCCTTGGGCCGCGAAGGATCCGGCCAGAGTTCGCGCGGGTGGAGCATGACGTACGTGTCCGCCACGCTCGGCGGCATCGGATCGGTGGCAATTGCAGCCGTCCCGATCTTGGAGAACACATAGGCCACTTCGGGGTACGTCTTGAGACGCCGCTCCAGCGCGTGTTGCATCTCCACCGCAGTCGTCAGGCTGGTGCCCGGAATGCGCAGGGCATGCACCAGCAGGTCGCCTTCGTCGAGACTGGGAAGGAACTCGCTCCCCAGCCGGGTGGCCATGGCGCCGGTGACCGTCAACAGCACCAGCGCGGCGACCAGGGTCAGCCCCTTGTTCCGCAGCACCGCCGTGAGCGAGGGCAGATACGCCCTGGCGGCCCACCGCATCGGCAGGCTCTCCTTCTCCGAGACCGGACCGTTCACCCAGATCGCGATGGCCGCCGGCACGAAGGTGATCGACAGCACCATGGCGCCCAGGAGCGCCAGGAGCACCGTGAACGCCATCGGGAAGAACATCCTGCCCTCGATCCCGGTCAGCGTCAGGATCGGGAGGTAAACGACCATGATGATCAACTGGCCGAACAGCGTCGGCCGCCATACCTCGCAAGCGGCATCCTGCACCACCTCCAGACGATCGACCTCCGCCAGCGGTCGGCCGGTGGCATGCTGCCGGGCCGCCAGCCGGCGGAGGCAGTTCTCGACCATGACCACCGCGCCGTCGACGATGATGCCGAAGTCGAGCGCCCCCAGGCTCAGCAGGTTGCCACTGACGCCGCGCTCCACCATGCCGGAGACGGCGAAAAGCATGGACAGCGGGATGGCGCACGCGGTGATGACCGCCGCACGCACGTTCCCCAGGAAGAGGAACAGCACTGAGATGACCAGGAGGGCGCCCAGGACCAGGTTGTCACGAACCGTTTCCAGGGTGGCATCGACCAGGGTGGTGCGGTCGTACACCGTCTTGGCCCGGACCCCCTCGGGCAGCGTCCGATTGATCTCCACCATCTTGGCCGCGACCCGCTGCGACACCGTCCGGCTGTTCTCTCCCATCAGCATGAAGACGGTGCCCAGGACGACTTCCTCACCGTCCTCGGTGGCCGCCCCGGTGCGCAGTTCCTGGCCGAGCAGGACGTCGGCCACGTCGCCCATGCGGATCGGGGTGCTGCCGGACCGACCAACCAGGATCTGGCGAATGTCCTCCAGGCTGGTCACCTGGCCCGGCGCCCGGATCAGGTACTGTTCCCCCCGGCGCTCGATGAAACCGGCGCCAACATTCGCGTTGTTGCGCTCGAGCGCGGCGAGCAGGTCCCGGAATGTCAGGTTGAAGGCGATCAGCTTGTTGGGGTCGGGGGTGATGTGGTACTGCTTGGTGTAGCCGCCGATGGTGTTGACATCGGCCACCCCGGGGACGGTCTTGAGCTGGGGACGGACGATCCAGTCCTGAATGGTGCGCAGGTCCATTCCCGACCAGGGTGCCCCGTCGGGGCCCACCGCGCCGGGTTCCGGCTCGACCGTCCACAGGAAGATTTCGCCCAGCCCGGTGGCGATCGGTCCCATCGCGGGCCTGATGCCGGGAGGAAGCTGGCTGGCAACCTCCTGGATCCGCTCGCCGACCAGCTGCCGGGCCCAGTAGATGTCGGTCCCGTCCTCGAAGATGATCGTGACCTGTGACAGGCCGTAGCGGGAGATCGAGCGCGTCTGCGACAGGCGCGGCAACCCGGCCATCGCGGTTTCCACCAGCAAGGTGATCCGCTGCTCCGACTCGAACGGGGAATAGCCTGGCGCCTCGGTGTTGACCTGAACCTGGACATTGGTGATGTCCGGGACGGCGTCAATCGGTAACCGGGTGAAGTTGTACCCACCGAATACCGCCATGGCCAGGGCAATGACGATGACCAGCCAGCGGTGGCGGATCGAGGCGCCGAGGATGCGTTCAATGAGGGCAGGCTCGTGGCTAGTGGTCATGCGTCGCTCCAAGTTTGCCGATCTCGGCCTTCACGGCGAAACTGTTCTGCCGGGCATACTGGTCGCCCATGGCGAGTCCGCTGCGCACCTCAATCCACGTTCCGTCGGTCCGGCCCAGCTCCAACGGGCGCGCCTCGAACCAATCGCCATGGCGTACGAAGACCACCTGCCAGTCGCGGAAGGTCTGGATCGCCTCCACCGCCACCGCCAAGGGGACCCGCACCGATTCCCGCACCAGGCGAACCGAGACGAACAGCCCGGGCCGCCACCGCCCGTCGGCATTCGGGAGCACGATGCGGGCGGTGGCAGCGCGGCTCTCCTGACCCACCAGCGGTCCCACGAAACTGACGCGGCCGGTGGCTTCCTGGCCCAGTTCAGCGGAGAGGATCGTCGCGGCCTGCCCATTTCGGACCGCGCTCAGGTCGGCGGGGTAGACCGCCGCGTTCACCCACACCGACGACAGGTCGGAGATCGTGAACAGCCGTGTGTCGGCGCGCACCGCCTCCCCGATAGTGGCTTGCCGCTCGGTGACGGTGCCATTCAGCGGGGCCCGGATTTCGTACCGCGCCAACGCCTCCGGTGGGGCATCCGCCAGCCCAGACAGCTCCGAGGCAGGGATCCCGAGGGCAATCAGCGATTGCTCCGCCAGGCGAAGCGCAAGAGTCGCCTCGTCAAACCCTTGCCGAGCCTCGAGCAGATCACGCTCGGCAGAGATGCGCTTGCTCCACAGGGTGTCCTCCCGGGCCAAGGTCACCCGGGTAAACTCCAGGTGGTGCGCTGCGGCCAGGAACCCGCTCTTGGCGTGGGCCAGTTCGCGACTGCTGAGCACCGCCACCAGCTCGCCGCGCCGGACGCGATCCCCCTCCTGCTTGAAGACCTCCGTCACCACCCCATCCAGCCGGGCAGCTATCTGGGCACGGCGGGTGGCGTCCTCCGTGATTTCACCCGGCAGGACCAGGGTGGTCTCCATCAGGCGGGGGCCAACGGTGTCGATGGTGATCCCCGCACTTTTGCGCTGGTCGGCGGCAAGCTCTACCTTGCCCTCGATCTGTGAGTAGGACCATTGAAAGGTCCGGCCCGAGAGGCGTGCCGTTAGCCTGACGTCAAAGGAGTGCGGCTCCAGGACCACCGCATCGCCGCGGAGGTAATCTCCCTCCTGCCGGAACCGGAACTGGTCCACTCGGCCCCCCAGGCGTTCGAGCGCGATCTCGAGCTCGACCGTGGCAGGATCGAGCGGTGTCAGGGTGCTGTCGTACGGAAAGACCCGGAACTGCGGTGGCACCCCATCCTCGTAGATGGTGACCTCCAGCTGGAGGGGGCCATCAGACAGGAGCCGCCCCCCGTGGGGGCCTTTCGGATACCCGGCCGCCTCGGCCGCCTCCTCTGGACCATCTCCTCCCGACTCGGAGCGGAGCACGAAAACGGTCAGCAGGATTCCGACGACCAGGATCGCCACGAGGGCGAAACGTGAATGGTTTGGCATATGCTGATCTACTCCTTGCCCGACAAGGCCGGTGGGACAGTAGCAGGGACCAACGGCTCTCCCAGGAGCCGTTCGAGTTCCGCCACGGATTGGTGGTATCGGACCAGTACGTCAAGGTGCCTGCGCTCGGCTCCGATCAGCGTGCGCTGGGTTTCGAGCACGTCGAGGTAACCGAACCGACCCAGGCGGTATCCCTCCCGGACCGCCTCGAACGCCTGCCGCGCCCCGGGAAGTACCAAGTCCTGAAAAGAGATGACTTCCGCGTAGGCATCGGCGAGTTCCCGGTGCAGGCGCCCGAGGGTCAGGTGAGCCTCGATCCGGGCGGCCCGCTGCTCTTCCGACATGCCTGCCAACCGGCTGGCGGCTTCCTGAACGGCGCCGCCGTTGGCGTCGAACAGCGGCAGACTGAGGGAGACTCCCAGCAGGTACGTCTGGCCATCGAGTTGATCGAACTTGCGGAGGCCGGCGGTCAGCGACAGGTCCGGTATCCGCCGAGACTTTGCCAGCGCGAGGGAGCGCTGCCGTTGCACCACCGCCGCGCTCCAACGGGCAAGGTCCGGGGCCCCGGCAAGGCGGGCCTCGAGCCCAGGCAGGGTGGGCGGACCCGAGACGCTCCTCAGCTCTCCGAGGGCTTCCCCGAACTGAGCATCGAGGCTGCCCCAGGATGCCGCGAGTCGCTGCCGGCTGGTTGCCAGCGCGCTACGTGAACGGCCAGCTTCGAGTCGTGCATCGGCCAGCGCCAGCTCGGCACGGACCTGATCCATCGGGGAGACGACGCCAGCGGTGACCCGCGAGGCGACACTCTGCAGGGTGGAATCCACCAACCGTGCGGTCTCATCGGCGAGTGCCAGGGAGGCCTGTCCCGCCAGCACGGCCACGAACCGTTGAGTGGTTTCCGTCAGGACGCCGATCCGGGCGATTTCATAGTCCCAGGAAGCGAGGATGCGGTCCTGATTGGCCAGTTGCCACCGAGCCGTGCGCTTGCCACCCAATTCAATCAGTTGCCCGAGTTGGATCGTGGTCTGGGATCGGGTCAGGCCTGGGCTGCCCGTTGAGGAGGCCAACCCGCCAGTCGCGCCAAAATCCTCCACCAGGAAGCTGGCGGAAGGGTTCGGGCGGCGGCCCTCCTGGAGCGCCTTGGCTTCCTGAGCCCGCGTCTTCCAGGCGTACGCTGCCAGCCCAGGGCTCTGCAACAGTGCCAGTGCCAGCGCGTCCTGGAGCACCAGGGACCCGGTGGGGTTGCGGGCAGCAGGGCGGCGTTCGGCGCCAAGATCTGCCAGTGCAGGCGGGGCCTCCACCAGCGCGCGGCCCAGAGTCGGAGGAGTTGGCTCCACGGAGTCTGGCCCAGGCCTCCGCCCGCACCCGGCCAGAAATAGGAAGCCGAGCATCAGGGTTGCAATGGCGTTGCCCCGCAGGTGGCGGTGCGAAAACATCAGGTATCTCCCAGGGTTGCTGGCGTTCCTGCATCGGACAGTCGAGCGCCCCGCACGCAATGCGTGTGCGGAAGACTTGGCCTGGCAGCGAGCCAGGACCATTCGGTCAGGTCCGACGACTACAGGCTACGAGTGGGTGCACAACGGGGGCGCAGACAGCGGTGAACACACCGTCTGGCGCGGGGCTAGCTGGAGGGGGGGGCTCGGGGTTGGGTGGAATGGGTCTGCGCCGGACTGCCTCGGGCAGAGATGCCGGTGCGCTGTGGTGCCCTGACCACCGTCCCCACCATCTCCCACCGCATGGTACGGGGGGGGAGGGCGGTTCCGGCGGCTCCGGCCTTGAACTCTGGCCGGACCAGGATTGGAAACGCGAGGTGGGGGTGATCCTCACCGCTCGGGAGCCCGCCGATCTGCACGCTGGAAGCCTGATGGGAGGCATCGTCCCAGGCCGGGCCGGTCGGATGATCATGGTGGTTGGTTTCGAGATGGTGCACCGCATGCCACACCATCCAGACCGGCTCAGTGGAGCCTGCCAGGAGGAGAAATGCGATTGCGGCCGCTCGGCCAGCCCTCGTCCGGAACATGCTCAATGGTAGCCCGATCGTTCGGAATGGCGCAACTTTGGCCCGATATGCGGGGCGATGCGGCGGTCCAGGGGGTGGGTTGAGGGCAGTAGCCCCGCAACCCTAAACCATGAATCCTCGCTCACACTGCTTTCATTGCGGACCGGGATAGGGGCCCCTACATTCCCTCCATGACCTCCCGGCACCCCGTCGCCGCCTTCGCTATGCTGGCCCTGCTCCTGCTTCGAGTGGGAGCGTCGCCCGTCATGACCGATTGCACCTCGGCGCACCACGACGGATCGGTGCCCGCGGCGGTCGGCGAAGTGCCGCACGGAAGCCACGAGGCGTCTACCACCCCCTCCCAGCCAGAGCCAGGCTGTGACCACCCCGCCGGGGACAGTGGGACCCACACTTCGGCCGATTGCGCCCAGATGACCGGGTGTACGACTGGCGTGACAATGCTCGGTGCGGCGGGAACTGTGCTGGACCGCGTGTCCGCCCACGACAGCAGCCCGTACCTCCTTCCACAGATCCATCCCCGTTCCACCCGGCCAACCAGCCCCCCTCCGAAATCCTGATCCTGACATTGCAGTAGCCTGAGTGGCTCTGGGCAGCAACCGCCCAGCGCCGAACTCGCTGTCGAGGATCAGATATGTCGTTTTCACCGTCGGTACGGCGGGTGCCAGCCCCATGGGTCGGGTTACGGCTCGCCATGGTTGCAGGACTAAGCGTGGCGGGCGTACCCACCGCGACCGCTGCCCAGTCCGAACCGCCCCTTACGCTCGCCGCGGTCTACCGTGCGGTGGACAGCGCCAGCCCTCGAGTTCAAGCCGCGGCCGCGACGCGGCTGGCGGCCCTGGCCCGGGTCCCGGGCGCCTCCCGGCTACCGGATCCCAGAGTTGAACTCCAATTGATGAACCGCAGCCTCCCCCGGTTCGGCCTGGCCGATCCGCTCGGCATGAACCAGATCCAGGTGTCGCAGATGTTCCCGATCGCGGGACAGCTGGGCCTGTCCGGCGCGGCGGCTTCCGCGGCAGCGGCAGTGGTGTCGGCAGGGGCGATTGAGGTGATCTGGGAGCAGCGGACCCTGGCCGCGATGGCGTTCTACGACATCTATGAGGCAGGCGCCCGGATCAGCGTCGCCCGGGAGACACTGCGCCTCCTCGAGGACCTGGTCACCACCCTGACGGCGATGTATTCGGTTGGTGAAGCACAGCAGGCGGACGTCCTCCGGGCCCAGCTCGAAATCGGGAGGATGAGCCTCGCAATCGCGAACATGGTCTCCATGGAACGCCAGATGGTCGCCCGCCTGAACGGCCTTCTCAATCGTCCTCCCCAAGCCCGCGCGGGGACACCAGTCCTCCCTGCATTCCCCCTCACGGTGCCGGCACTCGACAGCCTCTCTGATCTGGCGGTTGCCGATCGCGCCATGATCCGCGGTGGCAGGGAGGCTCTGGCGGAAGCCTCGTTCCTGGAGCGCCGTGCCCGCCGCGAGATCTGGCCCGACCTTGAAATCGGGGTGACCTACGGCCAGCGACCGATGCCCGATGGTGGCACCGACCGGATGATGTCCTTCATGGTCGGCGCCAGCATCCCGATCTGGGCGGGCAGCCGCCAGTTGCGAATGCGGGACGAAACCGGTGCGATGCGGCTCATGGCTGCCGCCGACCTGACCGCGATGGAGTCCGATACCCGGGCTCGGATCGGGGAGATGGTGGCCGAGCTGGAGCGGGTTCGCGAAATCGGGGCGATGTACCGCACGATGCTGCTGCCGCAGGCGGAGGCCACCGTGGCCTCCGCGCAAGCGGCCTATCAGGTCGGGTCGGTGGACTTCATGACCCTGCTCGATGCCATCATGGCGGTGAACCGGTATCGCGAAGAAATCATCCGGTTGGCCAGCGCCGAGGGGAAGACCTTTGCTGAACTGGAAATGCTGACTGGACATCCGCTGCTGAGCGGATATCCGGCACCGACCGAACTTTCCCCTGGAGCACGGCCATGAACGATTCTCCCTTCGGAGCACCGGCCCCGACCGGCGCCCGCCGCATTGTTCGCTCCGTCGCAGTGGTTGTTCTGCTTGCCGCCACCGCGGGCGGTGCATGGTGGCTTACTCGAAGCCCAGCCGCAGCGGTCGAGAGCATGGAGGGTCACCAGCACGGGGCCGCGGCCACCGCCGACAGCGCTCGACCGGTCCTCCTCTCCGCTGAGCAGCAGCGCCGCATCGGCGTCACCTTCGCCACAGCGACAGAGGGTCCCCTCGACCAGGAGATCCGGGCTGTGGCACAGCTCCTCCCCGATGAGACCAGGCTCTCGCTGGTAACACTGCGGATCGATGGCTGGGTGGAGCAGCTGTTCGTGAACCAGACCGGCCAGGCGGTTCGGAAAGGTGACCCGCTCTTTGCCGTGTACTCGCCGATGCTGGTAAGCGCCCAGGAGGAGTTGCTGGTTGCCCGGCGTCTTCTGGATCAGCTTGGTGACGCCGATGCCAAGGCGCGCGCCAGCGCGCTCGGCTTGCGGGATGCCGCCCGCCGGCGACTGGCTTACTGGGGTGTGCCGGAGCATCTGATTGCCGAGATCGAGGCCTCCGGTACGACCCGTCGGACGGTGACGTTCGAGGCTCCCGCCTCCGGGATCGTGGTGGAAAAGATGGTGCTGGAGGGGCAACGCGTCATGGCGGGAGAACCATTGTATCGGCTGGCCGATCTGACCACCGTGTGGCTCGAAGGCGATCTCTTCGAGCAGGACCTGAGCCAGGTCCGGTTGGGATCCATGGCCTCCGCCGAAATCGAGGCGTATCCCGGAGAATCAGTGCAGGGCCGAGTCATCTTCGTCTCCCCCACGGTGGATCCGGCCACCCGGACGGCCAGGGTGCGAGTGGCCCTGGCCAATCGCGACCTGAAACTGAAGCCGGGCATGTACGGGACCATCCGGTTCCTGGCGGGCGGGCCTGCGGTGGTCAGTGTGCCCCGCTCGGCGGTGCTGGTGACCGGTGAGCGGGCCCTGGTGTTCGTCCAGGCCGCCGACGGGCACCTCATGCCGCGGCAGGTGGAACTGGGTCGGTCATCGCCGGAACGGGTCGCGATCCGCTCGGGCCTCCTGGCGGGAGAGGTCGTGGTGGCGAGCGCCACCTTCCTGATCGACGCCGAGTCGAATCTCGGAGCCGCCCTCGGGGCCATGCCCGGGATGGACATGGGCACGCCGGCGCCCCCTCCGACCGCACCACCGACGAAGGCGATGCCTGGCATGGCGCCTGACACCGGGACCGCGACCACTCCGAAGGGAGGCGCCGATGCTCACACGAGTCATTGACTGGTCGCTGGCCAACCGGGTGGTGGTCACCCTCGTGACCGCTGCTCTTGCGGTAGCGGGTGTCCTGGCGCTCCGGGCCACCCCGCTCGAGGCGCTGCCGGATCTCAGTGATGTGCAGGTCATTGTCCAGGCGGAGTACGGCGAGCAGGCCCCTCGCATCGTCGAGGATCAGGTCACCTATCCGATCGCCGCCGAGATGCTCAAGGTGCCGGGCGCGCGCACGGTGCGCGGCTATTCGTTCTTCGGGGTGTCATTCGTCTACGTCATTTTTGAGGACGACGTGGACCTGTACTGGGCGCGGTCTCGAGTCCTCGAGTACCTCAATGGACTGCAGGGCAGGTTGCCAGCGTCGGTCGCTCCCAGCCTCGGGCCTGATGCGACCGGGCTCGGCTGGGTCTACCAGTATGCCCTCGAGGACACCACCGGGCGCATGACGCTGGCCGAGTTGCGGAGTCTCCAGGACTGGACCCTCCGGTATGCCCTGACGGCGGTGCCCGGCGTGTCCGAGGTGGCCTCGATCGGCGGCTACGAGAAGCAGTACCAGGTCGATCTCGACCCGGCGCGGATGCAGGCCTACGGTGTCACCATCCAGCAGGTCATGGCGGCGTTGCCGAACGCCAACGCCGATGTCGGTGCCATGGTCATGGAGTTGAGCGAGCGGGAGTACATGGTCCGGGGGCTGGGCTACCTGACCGGTGTGGCTGACATCGAGGAAGTCGTCGTCGGTGCGACACCACAGGGGGTGCCGATCCGGCTCGCCTCGCTCGGGCGGGTCACGATCGGCCCAGCGGTCCGGCGCGGGATCGCCGAATTGGATGGCCGAGGGGACGCCGTTGGTGGCATCGTGGTCATGCGGGCCGGGGAGAACGCCCTGACCACGATCGAACGCGTCAAGGCTCGGCTGGAGGAACTGCAGCCCGGCCTGCCGGATGGGGTGGTCATCCTCCCGACCTACGACCGGAGCGACCTGATCGATCGCGCCATCGGCACCCTGACGGAGAAGCTGATCGAGGAAAGTATCATCGTCGCCCTCGTCTGCATCATCTTCCTGCTCCACGCCCGGTCGGCGCTGGTCGCGATCCTCACGCTGCCGGTCGGCATCCTGATGGGGTTCGTGGCGATGCGGTGGATCGGGGTCGGCGCCGACATCATGTCCCTCGGGGGCATTGCCATTGCCATTGGCGCCATGATCGACGCGGCCATCGTGATGGTCGAAAACATGCACAAGCACCTCGAGCGCGCCGTCAATGCCAAGGCCCGTTCCCTGGGCATGCCAATCGCGGGGCGCTGGGTGGAAACCAGCCTCCTGACGTCAGCCGAACGCCGCGCCGTCGTGTCGGAATCGGCCCGGGAAGTCGGACCGGCGCTGTTCTTCTCGCTGCTGATCATCACGGTGTCGTTCCTGCCGGTCTTTACGCTTGAGGGCCAGGAGGGGCGGCTCTTCCACCCGTTGGCATTCACCAAGACCTTCGCGATGGCTGCGGCAAGCCTGCTGGCTGTGACCCTGATACCGGTCACGATGGACCTGTTCATCCGGGGACGGGTCTACCGGGAGGCGGCCAACCCGGTCAACCGGGTCCTGATCCGCGCCTATCGCCCGATGATTGAGTTCGTGCTCCGGCACCGCGCTGCGGTGGTGCTGGTGGCGGTGATGACGGTGATCGTGTCCTGGGTGCCCTGGAAGCGGATCGGGGCCGAGTTCATGCCCCCCCTCCACGAGGGCACCATCCTGTACATGCCCACCACCCTCCCGGGGGTGGGCGTCGCCCGTGCCCGCGAGATGCTGCGGGTGCAGGACAGCATCCTCGCCTCTTTTCCGGAGGTCGAGCGGGTCTGGGGCAAGGCGGGTCGCGCCAACACCGCCACCGACCCGGCCGGTCTCGACATGATCGAGACCACCGTCATCCTGCGGCCTGAATCCGAGTGGCGCAGCGGCCAGACCTATGAGGCCCTGATCGAGGAGATGGACGCCGCCTTGCAGATGCCCGGCGTCACCAACGCCTGGACGATGCCGATCAAGGGGCGGATCGACATGCTGGCAACCGGCATCCGCACCCCCGTCGGGGTCAAGATCTTCGGGCCCGACCTGGCCGAACTCGAACGGCTGGGGCGCGAGGTGGAATCGGTGGTGCGCGATGTGCCGGGAACCCGAAGCGCGTTCGCGGAGCGGGCGGTGTCCGGGTACTACCTGGACATTGACATCAACCGGGTCGCCGCTGCCCGGTATGGCCTCAACGTCGGTGACGTCCAGACCGTGATCGCCGCGGCAGTCGGTGGCATGGTCGTGACCCAGACGGTGGAGGGTCGCGAGCGATATGGCGTGCGGGTGCGGTATCCGCAGGAACTGCGCGACACGCCGGAGCGACTGGCCAGCGTGCTGGTGCCGATCAACCCGGGAGTTGCGAGCGGGATAACCTCATCCGGCGGCATGGCGATGGGGGGGGGCGGCACCGCGGCCGCGAGGGCGGCCGGGCACGTCCCACTCGGCCAGATCGCCACGATCCAGCAGGTGGCTGGCCCCATGGTGGTGCGGACCGAGGACGCCCTGCCCACCGCCTGGGTCTATATCGACGTCGTCGACCGGGACATCGGCAGTTACGTGGCGGAGGCGCAGCAGCAGGTCGCCGCGATGGTGACCCTCCCGGCGGGATACCGCCTGGCGTGGAGTGGCCAGTACGAGTACATGCAGCGGGCCGCCAAGAAGCTCCGGCTGGTCATTCCAGGGACTTTGGCGATCATCTTTCTGCTGCTCTATCTCAATTTCGGCAATGTGGGCGAGAGCCTGATCGTCATGCTGTCGGTCCCGTTTGCCCTTGTGGGTGGCCTCTGGTTCCTCTGGCTGCTGGGTTACAACTGGTCGGTGGCGGTCGCGATCGGGTTTGTGGCGCTCGCCGGCGTGGCCGCCGAGACCGGGGTCGTGATGCTGATCTACCTGGACCACGCCTGGAAGCGACGACTGGAGAATGGTGAGCGACCCACGCTTGCCGACCTCTACGAAGCGGTGATGGAGGGAGCGGTGGAGCGGGTGCGCCCGAAGATCATGACGGTGACGGTGATCATCGGCGGCCTGCTGCCGATTCTCTGGGGGACAGGGGCCGGGGCGAGTGTCATGAAGCGGATTGCCGCCCCGATGGTGGGCGGCATGGTCAGCAGCACGGTTCTGACCCTGCTCGTGATCCCGGCAGTCTATTCGCTGTGGCGGGAACGCCAGCTGGCGGCTCTCCCCACAGCCCACCCCATTGCGCCGCTCCGCGTAGTGGAGGCCAGCGAATGATCCGTCGTGCCGACCATCGGGTACCGCGGCGGTGGACACTACCGCTGCCTCGTTCTGGAGGCCTCCTCCGAAAGCTCGGCCTGGCCATTGCCCTGTTTGGCGGCGCCGCGACCCCCGCGTTGGCGCACCAGACCCTGTTGCGGGCCGCCCCTGCCGCGGGCGACCAGCTCACCACCTTGCCGGGCTCCCTCCGGCTCTTCTTTCGGGAGCCGATCCAGGGCGCGTTCACCCGGATTACGCTCCTGGGGCCCGACTCCGGGGAAGTGGCCCTGGGCGCCCTGCGGGTAGAAGGCGATTCCGGAACGGTGGCCGCGCTGGCTATCACCGGCAGGCTGGCGGAGGGCCGCTACACCGTGGCGTGGCGCACCACCGGTCTGGATGGCCACGCGGTGGAGGGCAGCTATGCCTTCACCGTACTCGCCGAAGCGGTGCCTCCTCTTCCCGATTCGTCGGAGGTGGCGCTGGGGCCCCTACAGGATGACACGCCCACGCCGTCTCGCGGCACGAGCGCCCGGCTCAAGGTGGAATCGGTCTGGTATGTGCTGGTGCGGTGGCTCGGTTTCCTGGCGCTCCTGGGAGTCCTCGGCGCCGCGGCCTTCCGGCTCGTGGTCCTGCCGCTCTTTGGCCGAGGCAACGAACCGCCCTCTGAGGAGTTCAGCCGCCAGTTGAGCATTGGCGTCGCAGGATTCGGATGGGCCGCCGCACTCAGCCTGCTGGCGGTCGGCGTGGCCCGCCTCGTCGCGCAGGGCGCTACGATGCTCAGCCCGGTCGAACCAGTCACCTTGGAGTGGTTTGCCGCCCTGGTGGGCGGCACGATGTGGGGAAAGGGGTGGCTGCTCCAGATGGCCGGCGCCGCGGCCGCCTGGATCGGTTTCCGGTCGCTGAAACGCCGCGGCGGTTCCGGGGCGGCGCTGCTGGTGCTCCTTGCGGCACTCACCCTCGCGCTGGTGCCGGCACTCTCCGGACACGCCATCGCGATGACGCAGCGAACCGGACTCGCCGTCCTGGCAGACTGGATCCATGTCCTGGCCGCCGGTGGCTGGGTGGGAGGGCTGGCGGTGCTCCTGCTGGTAGGACTGCCGGTGATCCATCGTCAGGCTGCGATGGTGCGGGGCCCCCTGGTGGCTCGTCTGGTCCAGGCGTTCTCTCCTCCCGCGCTCCTGCTCGGCGGTATCGTGGTGGGCACCGGCCTCGTCGGCGCCTGGTTCCACTTGGGGAGCCTCCCAGCCCTCTGGTCCACGAGGTATGGCCTGACGTTGCTGATCAAGCTGGCCATTGTCGGTGTACTCTTCGCCCTCGGCGGACTCAATTTCCTCCGGGTCCGGCCGGCGCTCGGCACCGACGCTGGCACCGCGCGGTTGCGCCGCTCGGCGGGTGCCGAGTTGACCGTCGGCTTTCTGGTTCTGCTGGTCACGTCGGTCCTGGTGGCCCTGCCGCCGGCCAGGACGGAATCCCATACGCCGGAGCCCGCTGCCGCTCCGGTTGCTCTATCACCTGCCACCGAGGATTGATGCATGCGTACCCATCGCTTCAGCCGCTCGACAGTTGGCACCCTCCTGTCCGCGCTCGTCCTGCTGATCGCCGTACCGCTCCAGGCCCACGACTTCTGGCTCATCCCCCTGGGTTTCAAGGTGGCGGTGGGGGCGGAACTGACGGTCCTCGGTCAGACCAGCAGCGCGTTCCCCTCCAGCCAATCTGCGGTAACCGTTGACCGCGTGGCCACGGCCATGGTGGTCGACGCCCGGGGAAGCAGCGCCATCACCGATCTCGCCGCCGCCCAGACATCGCTGCGCCTCCGGTCACGGCCGGCGACGGCGGGCGAGAAAATCGTGGCGGTCACCATCCACCCGCGCTCGGTTCGCGAATCGTCCGAAGCGTTTCAGCGCTATCTGGTCCTGGAAGGGGCGCCGGAGGCGCTGGAGCGACTCAAGGCGGAAGGGCGGGTGCCGAGGGACAGCGTGACGCGGCGGTACGCCAAGTACGCCAAGAGCCTGGTAACCGTCGGGACCGGTGGCCCGGCGGCGTGGACTCGGACGGTGGGCCATCCCCTCGAGTTCGTGCCGGTTGGTGCGCCGATGCTCGCCCAGGATCAGACCATCGCCGTGCGCCTCGTGATGCTGGGCAAGCCGGTGCCCCATGCCAAGGTGCACGCCGGCTTTGTGCCCCTGGGGGGTGCGGCGGGGCTCAACACCCAGGCGGGCACCGAGCAGGTCACCCACTTCGAGACCGACGCCCAGGGAATCGTGCGGGTGCCGCTGCGCTCAACGGGCCTCTGGAATCTGCGGACGATTCAGATCGTCGAGGCCGCACCGGGCAGCGGCGCCGACTGGGACACCCACTGGGCCACGCTGGTATTCGCGGTGGAGTTGGGGCACACCCATGGCGGTGGGCCGGCACTCCGGTAGTCCCGGACGATCCCGTGCACCGAAACCCGGCGGGATGCTGGTCCCGCCGTCTCACGCAAGTTCACTCTGGAGGCAGTCGTGTTGAAATGCAGCCGTTCTCGGAAGGCTCCCATTGCAAAGGGCGTTGTCGGACTCCTCGTTGCCCTCATGGCGGCGGCCCCTCTCGCCGCAGCGGAGCCGGTCCGCTCCGATTCCACCGATATCGTGGCCGCGGTGAACCGGTTCCATGCCGCGCTGGTCGCGGGAGACAGTGCCGCGGTGGACCGACTGCTCAGTCCGCAGGTCGTCATCCTGGAAAGCGGCGGGGTGGAGACGCGGACCCAGTACCTGGGTGGGCACCTGAAGGGAGACATGGCATATGCCCAGGCAGTTCCGAGCGAACGCGGCTCAATGGCCGTGATGATCAAGGGTGACGTGGCATGGGCCTCCTCCACCAGTACCACCAAGGGCGAGTACCGGGGTCGTGCGATCAACTCGGTGGGGGCGGAGCTGATGGTGCTGGTACGGACTGCGGCCGGGTGGCAGATCGCGGCGATTCACTGGTCGTCGCGGTCGCGGCCGGCGACGGGGGAGGACGAGGCGCTGGATTGAACGCGCGGCTATGGGCCTCGGGCTTATGAGGGCAGCATGATGACCACCGGTGTCGCATCGAGGGGAGCGATCACATGAACGACGCATCGCACGAGCACCACGACCACGGTCATCACGAGTCCCCCCCAGCGGGCGACGGCCAGTCGGAGCAGGGGAGGGAAGGCCACGCAGCGGGGGCAGCCGGCCATGCCGGACACGACAAGCACGAGGGCCACTCCCCCGAGATGTTCCGCGACCGGTTCTGGCTGTCCCTGGTCCTCACCATTCCGGTCGTCTACTGGTCAGCACATATCCAGGAGTTGCTCGGCTATCGGGCGCTCGAGTTCCCCGGCTCGGCCTGGCTGCCGGCCCTGTTCAGCACGGTGACGTTCGGGTACGGCGGCTGGGTGTTCGTCAAGGGAGCCGCGCGGGAATTGAAGGCGCGCCTCCCCGGGATGATGACGCTCATCACGCTCGCCATTCTGGTGGCCTTCGTCTTCTCGTGGGTGGTCCAGCTCGGGCTGATCCGGGCCGATGCGCTGTGGTGGGAGCTGGCCACCCTGGTCACCATCATGCTGCTTGGCCACTGGATCGAGATGCGATCGATCAGCCAGGCGCAGGGGGCGCTCAAGGAGCTCGCCAAGCTGCTGCCGGACACCGCCACCCGGATCACCGACGCCGGCGAGGAGAAGGTGCCGGTCGGCGAGCTCCGCAACGGCGATCTCCTCCTGGTCAGGCCCGGGGAGAGCGTGCCGGCGGACGGTGTCGTGCAGAAGGGGGAGAGTGACGTCAATGAAGCGATGATCACCGGGGAGTCCCGGCCCGTAAAGAAGGGGCCGGGGGACGAGGTGATCGCCGCCACCATCAACGGCGAAGGATCGCTCCGGGTCGAGATCACCGGGACCGGTGATCAGACCAAGCTGTCCGGCATCATGCGGCTGGTGGCCGATGCCCAGAAGTCCAAGTCCCGGGCCCAGCATCTGGCCGATCGGGCAGCCCAGCTCCTGACGGGAGTGGCGATCGTGTCGGCACTCCTCACGGTGGTCACCTGGAAGCTGCTTGGCGCACCGATCGACTTTGCGATCGTCCGGATGGTGACGGTGCTGGTCATCGCCTGTCCGCACGCTCTCGGGCTGGCAGTGCCGCTCGTGGTGGCGATCTCGACCACGCTGGGCGCGCAGAACGGACTGCTGGTCCGCGACCGCCGGGGGCTCGAGGAGGCGCGCAACCTCGATACGGTCGTCTTCGACAAGACCGGGACCCTGACCCTCGGCGCCTTCCGGGTCGTGGCGATGACGGTCGCCGAGGGGCTTGCCGAGGAGGAGGCGCTTCGGCTGGCCGCCGGGATCGAGGCGGAGTCGGAGCATCCCATCGCCAGGGGGATCGTGAAGACGGCGGAGGACAAGGGGATCGCGATCCCCGCGGCCGACGGGTTCCGTGCCCTGACCGGAAAGGGCGTAGCCGCCACCGTGGAGGGCGTGGAGTACCACATGGGCGGGCCGGCACTGCTCCGCGCCGAGGAGGTGAAGGTGCCACCGGCGTTGCAGCAGGCCGCCGAAGCTGCGGCGGGCCGTGGCCAGGCCGCGATCTACCTGGTGCGCGACGGGGCCGCAGTGGCGGTCTACGCCGTGGCGGATGCGATCCGGGAAGAGAGCCGGGAAGCCATCGCGGCGCTGCACGAACGTGGCATCACGGTGGCCATGCTCACGGGGGATGCGCAGGCGGTGGCGGATGGGGTGGCGGCGGATCTGGGCATCGATACGGTGTTTGCCGAGGTGCTGCCCGAGGACAAGGCCGCCAAGGTGCGGGAACTGCAGGCCGGCGGCAAGAAGGTCGCGATGGTCGGCGATGGGGTGAACGACGCCCCGGCGCTCGCGACTGCGGATATCGGCATTGCCATCGGGGCGGGGGCGGATGTGGCGGTGGAAGCCGGACACATCGTGCTGGTGCGATCCGATCCGCGCGACATCCCCCGGATTGTGTCCCTCTCCCGCGCCACCTACCGGAAGATGGTCCAGAACCTCTGGTGGGCGGCGGGCTACAATATCTTCGCCATCCCCCTGGCTGCCGGCGTCCTGGCCCCCTGGGGCATCCTGCTGACCCCGGCCCTGGGCGCGGTTCTGATGTCGCTCAGCACGGTGATCGTGGCGGTCAACGCTCAGTTGCTGAAGCGGGCGACGCTTTGAGCGTGGACCACGAGGTCAGCGGGTTTGCCACCGAGGACTTCTTCAGCGGCGCGGTGGTCCCGTTTGTCGGGGCACGGGAGCAGGCGTTGGTGGCTCGGATCGCCTCCGAGGCGGCCGCGATCGTACGCGAAGTGACCGAATGCCACGCGACCCTCTGCCGTCGTCTCGGAGTGACGCATTGAGTGCGCCCCATCGACCGTTCACCGTTGTGCTCGGTGGCGGCGGGGCGCGTGGGTTCGCCCACCTCGGAGTGCTCCGGGCCCTCGAGCACGAGGGCCTCACCCCGCAGGCGGTGGTCGGCGTCTCCATGGGTGCCGTGGTCGGGGTCAGCTATGCCATGCGGAAGGATTGGTACCAGGCGGTATTGGCGATGAACCTGGAAAGTTTTCCCGGCCCCAGTCCAGCCTCCGGCGAGCAATCCACGGGCCTGATCCAGAAGGTGCGACGGGCGGTGATGAATCTGCGAGTGGTGGCTAGCATGATCCTGGGATGGGGGCCCGGATCACCGGCGCGGCAGGCCGGGCTGGCCGAGCTGCGGAAGCTGGTGGGTCAGGGTGGGCTGAAGCAGACCAGGATACCGGTGGCAGTCACGGCCACCGATCTTCGGAGCGGCGATCGGGTCGTGCTCCGCTCTGGCCCGGCGGATCAGGCTGTGTACGCGAGCGCGGCACTCGCCGGTGTCCTGCAGCCGCTGGAGCTCAGCGGTCAGCTTCTGGCCGATGGCGCGTACAGCGACCTGGCACCGGTCGATGTGGCGCACGAGCTTGGATCTGCGGTGGTGATCGCGGTGGACGCCGGACAGTCGGTGCGGACCGCCCCCATCCGGAACGGCTTCCAGGCCATCATGCGCGCCATGGACATCTGTCACCGGCAGCATGCCCAACTCCGTTTTGCGCAGGCGGATCTGGTCCTGCGGCCTGTCTTCTCACGGAGCATCGACACACTCGACTTCGGGGCACGCCGCGAGTGCGTGACAGCTGGAATTCTAATCGTCCGGCGGGAACGCGCGTCCCTGCGGCGTCTACTGGTGCCCCATACGGCGCGTGAAGGCTCTGCCGGAACAATGCAGGTCAAATCCCATGATGTGAGGGAACGATGACAGTACGGGTCGCGGTGAACGGGTACGGGGTAATCGGACGGAGAGTCGCCGACGCGGTGGCACTGCAGCCGGACATGGTCATCGCCGGCGTGGCCGATGTGGTGGCAGATTGGAGGATGCGGGTGGCCGTCAGTCGGGGGTACCCAGTATTCAGTGCGACGACTGCGGCCCACGAGGTCCAGGTCCTGGCGGGATGTGATCCCCAGGGTGGCATTGCAGACCTGCTGCGGAGGGCCGATGTTGTCGTGGATTGCACCCCGAAGGGGGTGGATGCCGCCAACAAGCCGCGATACGAGGAGCTCGGGGTCCGGATGGTGTTTCAGGGTGGGGCGAAACACAATTTGACCGGACACAGCTTCGTGGCCAGTGCGAACTATGTCTCGGCCATCGATCGGCAAGCCACCCGCGTGGTCTCGTGCAACACCACCGCCACCGTGCGGACGCTGCTGGCGCTTCGTCAGGCGGGACTGCTGGGACGAGCCCGTGGGGTCCTCACCCGGAGAGCGACCGACCCATGGGAGAGTCATTTGGGGGGGATCATGAACACCATGGTTCCCGAGCCCGAGATTCCCAGTCACCAGGGTCCCGACGCCAAGACCGTCGTACCCGATCTGGACGTCATTACCATGGCCTCCAAGTCGCCGCAGAATGTGGCCCACCTCCACCAATGGATGGTGGAAATGCCCCGGGTGGCCAGCCGCGAGGAAGTGTTGGCGGCGTTCCAATCGGTTCCGCGGATCACCATGATCCGCGCTGGGGACGGCATCAGCGCGCTCAATGTAACGGCCGAGGTGATGAAGGAGATCGGGCGTCCTCGCGGTGACATGTGGGAGGTCGCCCTCTGGGAGGACATCCTGACCGTGGTGGGCCGGGAGTTGTTCTACACCTACCAGGTCGACAATCAGGCGATCGTGGTGCCTGAGACCATCGATGCGATCAGGGCACTCTGCGGGATCGAGCGGGACGCGGCCGAGTCGATCCAGCGGACCGATGCGGCCCTGGGAATGCGGAAGGCGTTCCTCTGAGGCCGTAAACCTCCCTGATGGCGCAGCCGGCGCATGATGGCAGGCGGTACCCTGATCTTCGTCGGGCGGCTGCTCGCCCCGGAGCAGGAACCACCGGGAGGGCGCTCGGCATGACGGGATGTTCATCACTGTCGACACATCCATCACGATTCAGGCGCCAGCCGAACTGGTCTGGGACTACGCCTGCAACCCTGACCACTGGACCGCCTCGAACCCTGAGGAGCACTTTGGGCTGACCTTCGATACCCCGGACAATCAGCCCGCCGAGGGGGCCAGGTTCCACCAGCGTGAAAGCGTGGCCGGAGTGTACTCGGACCTGTTCGGTCGATTCCACCACATGGACCGCCCTCATCTGGCGGTCTGGTCCGGGACGGCCACCTATCGCAAGCTGGGGGGCCTGATCAAGGCCAGGATTCCCGAGTGGGGCGTGCTGAAACTCGAGCCGGGCGAGGGCGGTGTGCGACTGTCGCACAACGTCTACCTGGACTTCCCGAACTCGGCCTGGGGGCGGTTTCTGGCCTGGCAATTCGAGCGGGCAACGGTCGCCAGGCGGTATTCGATCATACCTACAAGGAACTGGTGTATTTCAAGCGGATGCTTGCACCCGAGGAGTGAATCGCGATGAGCACGATGCCGTGGCTGTCCGTCCTGCCCCCGCTTTTCACCATCGCCCTCGCGATCTGGTCCAAGCGAATTATCCCGTCACTCCTTGCCGGCTTGCTGCTGGGTGGCTATCTGCTCGACTGGCGGATCACGGGCGGTGTTGAGACTGCTGTGGACCGGGTTGTCAGCACACTCACTGACAAGGACAGCCTGCAGGTACTGCTGTTCCTCTATCTGTTCAGCGGTTTGATTGGGATCATCAAGAAAGCGGGCGGAATCGAGGCCTTTTCCGCATTGGCAGGCAAGCACGTTGTGAGCGAGAAGGGCGTGTTCTTCGCCTTGTGGGCACTGATTCCCGTGACCTTCATCGACTGCGGCTTCCGGATCGTCGGGGCCGGGTCGATCGTCCGACCGCTCGCGGAAAAGCACAAGATCGCGAGCGAGCGCCTCGCCTTCATGCTCAACAACACCGCCAGCCCCGTCGTCGAACTCATCCCAATTGCGACGACGTACGTCGGGTTCAACTTGGCGATCATCACACTCGGATTGAAGAGTGCCGGGATTGAGGGTCAGGCCAGCGCTTACGCGATATGGCTCAAAGCCATTCCTCTCGAGTTCTTCAGCATCGTGGTCATCGGATCACCTTGCTCTCAGTGTTCTTCGGTTCCCGAACTGGGCACAAGGAGCATGCCGCGCATACGTCTCACACGGCGGCCGCCAAGCCACGCGTAGGGATGGAGGCTGCGGCGCCCAGGATCACGCCTCGGATCGTGAATCTGGTCTTGCCGATGCTGACGGTCATCGCCCTGAGCATCATCTTCTTTGTGTTTCTCGGGTCGGAACGGTCGCCCGACTCCTCGTTGATTGGCGCGATCACGAGTACCGAACCGAACCGGGCGATGCTTGTCGCGCTTGTCATTGCGGTTGTGCTGACGGCCATCCTCTACGCGTTCCAGAAGTACGACATCAAGGAGATAACTGCCGACATCATTTCCGGTGGAAACGAAATCATGCCGACTCTGGTGATTCTGGCCGTTGCCTGGCCACTGGCGGCCGTGTCGCAAGAGCTCGGGCTGAACGTGTTCATTGAACAGCTCGTGGGAGGGTCCCTGCCGGTCTGGGGTGTGGCGGTGGCGCTCTTCGTTCTCTCGGCCGCAGTGACCTACTTCATCGGCTCAGGATGGGGAGCCGCGTCGCTCATCATGCCATTCGCCATTCCCCTGGCGGTGTCTGCGGGAGCCGCCATTCCCCTCTGCGTGGCAGCCGTCATCACCGGAGGCACGTTTGGTGACGTCACGTCGCCCGTGGCAGGGATGACCAACATGTCGTCGCACATCGCCCATGCGGACCACGCGAAGTATCTGCGGTACGCGGCGCCCTATAACTTCGGCGCCGCCGGGATCGCCGCCATCCTCTACCTGGTGGCGGGGCTGGTGACGTGAGGCGAATCCCTGGCCATCGCACTGGGGCAACATGGATCAGGCGTTGCAGGGCCTCCCGACCGACTGGGTGGCAACAACGGGGCTGTCACCCCGGTAAATGCGACTGCCCTGCGGCCACTGTCGTCAGTTCTTCTTCCTGCCCCGAGCAACGCCCCATGCGACGAGCCCGGCGATAACGACCACCAGGATCAGTATCCATGGCCCGCCCCATCCACCCATCCAGCCGTTGCCATAGCCGCCTCCCATCATGCCGCCCCCGGTGCCACCCTGGGTGCCCGTGCAGGCGGCCAGGGTCAGGCCGCCGACTGATGCCATGGTGCCGAAGATCCTGCGAATGTCAATCTGTTTCATGGTCACGGTCCGGGTTAGGGTGTCACGCTCACGAACAACGGGTTCATGCCTTCAGTCTCATCGGTCATGCGTTGCCGGCCACCTGGCACCAGTTGCCTGGGTCGATGATGGCATCGCGGGTAGCCCGGGCTTGTCGTCAATGAGATGGGCCCCGAGGTAGCCATCCTCGGCGGCGGTAGCCCGCACATGACAACTGTGACTGACGGGGTATCGTACCGAATCACGCTACCCAGCACCATCGCCCGAAAGGATGAGCGGAACCGGCGCCGGATGATCCGTCTGGGCTGGTGCCTTCGGGGCACCGATCGACCGGGCCTGCCCGGCCCGCGAGGGTTGTGGTCTCGCCCCGGACTGATCCCTCGCGGCGCTTGGGACAGGCTTTCCGGGCTCGGCAGGGGGCGACTGACGTCGCAGCGGTCTCGATACCTCCGCGAAATCGCAGGGGCCGATTCCAATCGGCCCCTTGTACCACATCCGAACCCACTTGGGAATGTCATCCCGACGAATCCGCGCCGCGCGCGGGCGAGGAGGGATCTTCTTGACGCAGAGCCGGACGGCAATACACGCCTCCTGGCGCCCGCGCACAGCGCCATTCACGCGACGACATCCGACGGATTCTATTGGGCGGTCTCGGATCAGTATGACATCAGGTTCTTCGGGGCGGATGGCCGCCTGCGACGCATCCTCCGCCGTCCGGTGGCGCCGCGCGCGGTCACGCCCGTCATGATCCAATCGTGGGTGGATGCCAACCTGGATCAGGTACGTCAGTTCGAGGGCGAGGCATCGGTTCCGCGGTACCAGAAGAGCTTCGACGAGGGGACCTATGGCACCCAGGTGCCGCTGTTCGATCGGGCATTCGTGGATGGCGATGACCGGCTCTGGATTGGCGAAGCGGTGTGGCCGCGATTGCAGGGCCCGCCGCCACGATGGAGTATCTTCTCCTCGGAGGGGGTGTGGCTCGGCGATCTCGTGCCGCCAGCCGGGCTGGAGATCCTGGACAGGCGCGGCGATCTCGTCCTGGGGGTGCGGTTGGATGAGGGGGATGTGCCGCATCTTCAAGTCCACCGCCTCCTCCGCCGCTAGCCAGTTGCGGGTACGCCAGATCATGCGCAGGCCGTTGGCTCGCCTGCGCGATTCGTCACCTATAACCGCGGTCGAGGCCATGAATCAAATCATCCACACTCAGGCAGTTGACATTCCGCACGACATGACCACCACCGGTTTTGACATGCCTGGATTCCACATCGTCGACAGTATGGGGGTTGTGCGCGGAGTCGTTGTCCGGTCACGGTCGGTGTTCGGCACCATCGGTGCCGGACTGCAGACGTTGGTCGGTGGCAATATTTCGATCTTCACGGAACTTGCGGAACGCACCCGTCAGCAAGCCTTCGACACGATGTGTCACCAGGCGCATTTGGCCGGGGCCAACGCAGTGATCGGTATTCGGTATGATGCGACTGAGCTCTTGAAGGGGGTGACAGAAGTGCTCTGTTACGGGACGGCGGTCCTGCTCGAACCCCTGGGAGACTGATCATCGCAGCCCGAAACGACGGCGACACGGTACTCATCACTTGGGGCTAGTCCAGAATGCGCTCCTTCGATCGATAGCGGATGGTGCATGGCCAGGCCACATTTCCAGCAGGCCCACAGAGTCGTCTCGGACTCTGCCATTGGTGACCACCCGTTCCCCAGTCCCGACGTCGGCCGGTCGCTGGCGCCTCCGCGCGGCGCTCCCGCCGCTAACCGAGGATCTGCCATGACCATCGCCACCCCGCCCACTCGCAGTCACCCGAGCGCTGCTCCCGCCGTTACCGGGAAGATGAATGCCCTCATCTACCGTGGCCCCGGCAACCGGGAGTGGGGAGCCGCGCCACGCCCCAAGATCCTCAAGCCAACGGACGCCATCGTGCGGATCACGATGTCCACCCTCTGCGGCACTGACCTGCACATCCTGAAGGGAGATCTCCCGGACGTGACCGATGGCCGGATCCTCGGACACGAGGGCGTCGGGATCATCGAGGAGGTGGGATCGGCGGTGACCGAATTCGCGGTCGGCGGGAAGGTCATCGTCTCCTGCGTCACCTCCTGCCTCAAGTGCGACAACTGCCGGCGTGGCATGCCCTCTCACTGCCGGGACGGCGGCTGGATTCTCGGCAACACGATCGACGGGACCCAGGCCGAGTTCACCAGGATCCCCCACGCAGATGGCAGCCTGTATCACGTGCCAGAGGGGGCGGACGACGAGGCGATGGTCATGCTGAGCGACATCCTCCCCACCGGCTTCGAGTGCGGGGTGCTGAACGGCAAGGTCAAGCCGGGGGATTCGGTGGCGATTATCGGAGCCGGGCCGATCGGGATGGCGGCGTTGCTCACGGCGCAGTTCTACTCGCCGGCGCAAATCATCATGATCGACCTCGATGATCGTCGCCTGGCCGTCGCCAAGACCTTCGGTGCCAGCGAGGTGATCAACAGCGGTGATGGCGATGCCGTCGCCCGTGTTATGGCCCTGACCGGCGGGGCCGGGGTGGATGTGGCGATCGAAGCCGTCGGCATCCCGCCGACCTTCTCGCTCTGTCAGGAGATCGTCGCAGCGGGCGGGCGGATCGCCAATATCGGGGTGCACGGGAAGCCCGTGGAGCTGCACCTCGAGCGACTCTGGGACCACAACATCGCGATTACTACCCGCCTGGTGGATACCGTCACGACGGCGATGCTGCTCAAGGTCGTCTCGTCGGGCCAACTGGCGCCGGCCAAGCTGGTGACCCACCGGTTCAGGATGGACGAGATCATGCAAGCGTACGATACCTTCGGCAACGCGGCCGAGCAGGGCGCGCTGAAGGTGATTCTCACCAATGGGGCAGCGGAGTGATGCGGTCGAGTCGGGTAGGGATGCCTCCGCGTTTCCCTTGCCCCCGCACCCAGGGATGGAGCGGACGAGGTCGCCAAGGTTAGACTTTCTCCACGACCTTAAGAAGGTGCAAAATGACCATGCTGTGTCGTCCCCACCTTGTATACCCAGTACCTCATCCTCGACCTGCCAGAGCGGGCCAGGCTGTCGCGGGCCAGATGTCCGCGAAAGGCATACCCTGCAAGAGGGACGATGAGTACCAATGATTCTGGATCGCCATCCCCGTTTACGAAGGGCCGGGCCATCGTGGCCGGCCTTGGCCTGCTGGCCGTTGCCGCTGTGGCGGTCGCCGTGGCGACCGGGAGCGGGGCCGGCAGCCGGATGGTGGAGGTCAGCATCCCAGCAGGCACCACCATCGTGGCGGAACTGAAGAACACCATCTCGACGGAAAATGGCGAGGCGGGTACCCCGATCCGTCTTGAGACGGTCAGCGAAGTGTCGCTTGGCGAAGGCCTGGTGCTGCCTGCCGGCGTGGAAATCCGTGGCGAGGTAACTCACAGCAAAGGTGGCGGCCGGGTGGCTGGGGCGCCGGAACTGACCCTTCGGTTCAACGAAATATCGGTGAGCGGAACCGACCATCGGATTACTGCCGAGCCCTTCCGTCTCCGGGGTCGGAACGATGCACTCCAGAGCGGCGCCATGATTGGTGGTGGCGCGGTTGCCGGCGGAGTGGTGGGAGCCATCACCGGTGCCGGGACGCTCGAAGGTGCAGCGGTCGGCGCGGTGCTCGGTACCGGCGTCGCCATCGCCACCAAGGGTGATCAACTGGTCGTCAGCGCAGGGCAGAAGCTTCGCGTGCGGTTGACCGAACCGGTGCTCGTGAAGGTGTCCAAGGCGCCAGACAAGACCAACTAGAGCGCGCGTTGAGGATCGTAGAGAGGCGGGCCACCGGCGGGAGACTGCCGGTGGCCCGCCAACGTTGGCGGGCTGCCGGCGGAGACCCGCCGGCCTGGACCGTTACTCGGCCTCCCTCAGCAGTTCGTCCACGTCGAGGCGAGTCGAACCCATCACCAACTGTCCCGTCTCATCAACCGGCCACTCCCCCTTCGGCCGGTCGCGGTACAGTTCCACTCCATTCTGATCCGGATCCCGAAGGTAGAGCGCCTCGCTGACGCCGTGGTCGCTGGCGCCATCCAGGGCAATGCCGGCATCCAGCACCCGGCGCAATGCGACCGCCAACTCACGCCGGCCCGGATAGAGGATGGCCACGTGGTACAGCCCCGTTGTGCCCTGGGCAGGCGGCGCACCCCCAAGGCTTTCCCAGGTGTTCAGCCCGATGTGATGGTGATACCCGCCCGCGGAGAGGAACGCGGCCTGGCTCCCGTAGCGCTGGGTCAGCGTGAAGCCCAGGACATCTCGATAGAATGCGATCGCTCGATCGAGGTCGGCCACCTTGAGGTGGACGTGGCCGATGGTGGTTGTTGCGGGGATGACGTAGCCTGGCATGATAAGGGGCTCCTTGGTGGTCCGGGCAGGCCCGGTGCCCATTCCAACATCGCAACGACCATCGTAGGGGCGAGGCCTGCCTCGCCCGCATTACAATCCGGGCCGGGCAGGCCCGGCCCCTACGGTTTCTTCTCACCTCTCACTTCTATCTCCCCCACCATCGCCCCCACCACATGCGGCAGACAGTAGTACGGGTACCGGCCGGGCGGGACACCATCGAAGATCACGGTCCAGGTCTGGTCCGACTCAAAAAGGAGGGGACCGATCAGTGGACCAATCGAATCCGGCAGCGCCCGCGAGAGCGGATCCCGGGCACCAGCTGGGAGGGAGTCCTGCCAGAACGCGGCGTTGTGCGGGCCACCGGCACCGTTCACGAACTCCACCGCGTCGCCCACCGCGATCTCCAGGTGACGGGGCAGGAATCGGTTGCCGACCAGCTCCACGCGGTGTACCGTGCGCGCCCGTGTCGCCGGTGCCTGGCTGGCGCTGTGGCTGACGACTCCCCCTGCCAGGGAGGCGATCATCATCACCAGGAATGCCTTGTCTGTGCGCATGGAAATTGGCCCGGTGCGGGTAGTCGATCCGCGAGTCCCCGGAATCTAGCAGCCCTAGGCGGGGGGGGACCCGCCATCGGGGGTGGCTGGCGCCTCCCTGTCCGCCGATATTGCCGGGGTCCTCGACGACCCGTTCTCCCAGCTGTGAGGTTTTGCCATGCCCCCCGTGTTCCGCAGCCTGAGACTTCTGCTGCTCCTTGCCGGGCCGTCGGCCGTCGTCGCCCAGGAGGCATCCCCCATCCTGCTCAAGCCGATGGCGGTATTCGATGGCGAGACTAGCCGGCCCGGTTGGGTAGTGCTGGTACGGGGAAGCACGATCGAGGCAGCGGGTCCGGCAGCATCGGTGCGGCTGCCGCCAGGGGTGGTGCTGATCGACCTGCCCGGGCTGACGCTGATGCCCGGGATGATCGAAGGGCACACCCACCTCTTTCTGCATCCGTACAACGAGGCCTCCTGGAACGACCAGGTGCTCAAGGAGCCGGAAGCGCTGCGTGTGGCCCGCGCCACTGTCCATGCGCGCTCGACCCTCATGGCCGGGTTCACGACCGCCCGGGACCTTGGCACCGAAGGCGCCGGCTATGCCGACGCCGGCCTCAAACAGGCCATCGACGAGGGGATCATCCTCGGGCCGCGACTCTTGATCTCCTCGCGTGCCATTGTCGCCACGGGCTCCTATGGCCCGACCGGCTTCGTGGATTCGGTGCCGGCTTCGTTGGGCGCCGAGGCGGCGGATGGTGCGGAGCTGGAACGGGTCGTGCGCGACCAGATCCGGCATGGTGCCGACATCATCAAGGTCTACGCCGACTACCGCTGGGGCCCCTCCGGTGAGGCTCGGCCCACCTTCTCGATTGCCGAACTGACCACCATCGTGGAGACCGCCAAGTCCTCCGGTCGGCCGGTGGTGGCCCATGCGTCCACCGCAGAGGGGATGCGGCGGGCGGTGATGGCCGGGGTCGAGACGATCGAGCACGGGGATGGCGGGACCGCCGAAGTCTTCCGGTTGATGGCCCAGCGCCGGGTGGCACTCTGTCCCACCATCGCAGCGGGGGATGCCATTGCGAGGTACGGCGGCTGGGTTCCCGGCAGCGGCGCGGAGCCGGCCCGGATCACCACCAAGAAGGCCAGCGTCAAGGCTGCCATTGCCGCCCGGGTAACGCTCTGCGTCGGTGGCGACGCCGGCGTCTTCCGGCACGGGGACAACGCCCGGGAGATCGAGCTGATGGTCGAGTACGGTGTCCCGATCCGGACCGCCCTGACGGCGGCGACCTTCGGCAACGCCAAGCTCTTTCACCTCGACGACCGGCTGGGCAAGGTGGCCAAGGGGTTCCTGGCCGACCTGATCGCGGTGGAGGGGGATCCGCTCCAGGACATCACCGCCCTCCGGCGGGTGCAGATGGTGATGCAGGGTGGGGTGGTGCATCGGAGATAGCGGGGAATGGGGAGTGGGGAATGGGAAATGAGTGCGCGTGGCAGGGATGCGAAAGGTTGAGTCAGGGCCGGATGGGATTAAGTTCAGGGGCTGCTGATGCCAGGTCGGGTTGGCAGGTTTGGACAGGTGTCCGAGTGGCTGAAGGAGCCGGTCTCGAAAACCGGTGAACCCGCAAGGGTTTCGAGGGTTCGAATCCCTCCCTGTCCGTTTTCCCTCCGCCCCCTGCGGGGGCTCCAGGTCGAATCCCTCCCTGTTGGGGTGCACCCCTGTGCGCCCTTCGTATCGTCGATACCAGAACGACGAAGGGGCCGGCAGAACCGCCGGCCCCTTCGCTCATTCAACGGTCCAACCTAGCGGTCGTGGCGCGACAACCTGGCGTGGGCATGGGAGCCTGCCTCCCCGTCCGGGCCAACGGTATTGTGCTCGGCCCACGCCACCAGCGCGGCTGTCAGCTCCTCCACTGGTTGCCCGACGGCATGCGGCATGACCTGCTTGCGATGCCCCTCACACATCATGTACCACATCGGAGGCATTTCGTCCTCGCCACGACCGGCGTGGGCGGGGCGACCCTCGTAGGCCACGAAGTGCAATGAGCGGCCACCCACGGTGAGGCGGTGTTGCTCGGGCTTGAATGTGGACAACTCAACTCCAGGAAGGAGGGTAAGGAGGCTGCGGGTCAGTATGCACCTGCGGCAACGGCGGTGACCGCCGCATGAACAACCACCGGAAGATAATCGATTCCATTCCGCGCTGTGCGGGCCAGTGTTGTAAGAGCATCAAGGGTAACAACTTACATTGCTACCCTTGATCTCGTTTCAATCGTTCCCATCCAGCGATTCCCCATTCCCAATTCCCCTATTCCCCATTCCCCGTCCTTACGGCACCATCCGCCCCGCGATCGGCCGCGGCGTCATGATCTTGAAAATCGGCACCAGCGGAGGTCCCTGCTGGGCGCCTCCCTGGGGCGGTCCCGGAGGGGCCTCCTCGTCGTCCCCGGCCCGAGCTGCCGGTGGCAGGAGCCGGTTGAGCGGCAGCCAGGCATCCATCGTGTTCCAGTAAATCACGTTGTCATTGGTCTCTGGCTCCAGCATGTGGGCCGCCACCCGGCCGAGCACCTGCCCGGTCCGTACCACGAATGTCCCGGCGGGGAAGGTCCGGGTCACCGTCTGGGTCTGGTCGGCCAGCTTAAGCCGCACCGCGGCGGAGTGGTTGTAGGCCTGCTCAAATCCCACCCCCTCCACCACGTACGCCTGCACCTCCGCCTGCATCGGCTCGAGCAGCTCCTCCACGACAATCGCATTCCGGCGCAGCATCGCCACCGCGTCCACCGCCTCCCGGGGCAGCACGTACGCGTACGGTCGCGGCCGAGTCTTGGTAATGACCGGCAGGGTCATCAGGGAGTCGTTGGAAACCTGCACCGCCCGCTGGGTGGTCCCTTCGCGGACCCCGATCTCGTACGTCACCCGGTACGGCTGCGGGCCATAGCGCATCTCGACCACGACGTTGCCCTCGGCGCGCTGACCCATTTCAATCGTCTCCCGCCGGGCCCGCTCCACCGTCATCATTACCTTGGCGGCGTTGTCCCGGGTGTACTCGAGCACCCCCTTGAATCCGAGGATTCCGGCCTGGACGCCAGTCGCCATTGGCTGGCCCGGCGGTGACTCGAACAAAATCCCGATGGTGTTGGCAAATCCGCCGTAGTTCCGGCCGATCCTGGCATCGTAGCCGCCACCGTTCCAGCGATTGGCGTTGCCGGCCTGGTAGTACCAGCCCTTCATCCCGGCGGTGCCCAGCTTGCGGTTGAGCGCCGGGAAGATCTCAGTGTCGCAGAGCTGGGTAATCCGCTGGTCCGGCTCGGCGTGGGAGGGGCACTGCCAGGTGAGCTGGTAGGGGAACGATCCCCCGTTGTGGCCGTCCACGAAGAGGTGCGGCGCCCAGCGATTGATCACGTTCAGGGCGTAGTTGGCCAGCGACGGCTGCTCCCGCTTGATCCAGTCGCGGTTCATGTCGATACCCCACGAATTGCCGCGAGTTCCCCCCGGGGATGCCTCGAAGCCATCGGGGTTGATCTGGGGGGCAACCACGATGACCAGGTGATCCAGATAGCCGTAGGCCTCGGTGCCTGGGGTAGCCATTTCCCGCATCAGGATCAGCAGCGATTCCCGGAGGGTCCGCTCGCCGCCATGGACGTTGGCATTGAGGACCACGATCGGCTTGCCGAGCGCCCATGCCTCCCACGGTTCACTCACGGCGGGCCGGCTGAATACCAGGTACGGCAGGTCCCGCCCGAGGCGAGTCTGACCGTACAGCCCCATGCGGAGTTCAGGACTTCGCCCCACCAGTGCCTGGAGGTAGGACATCATCTCGCTGTACGGGGTGTACTTGGTAAATCCCGAGGCTTCGGCCGGGGTCTGGAGTTCCTGGGCGGCGAGGTGGGGCACCGCCGGCATGGCCAGCAGGGCGGCGAGCAGGAGACGGGATCCCTGAGGGATACGAATGCGGGTCATGGGCACTCCGACATGAGGTAGCAGGGTACGGTCATTGTTGATACGCGCCGCGGGGGCACGGTGTTGGTGTGGAAGGCCCAGCAGAAGCTACAGCCAGCGCCGGACCTTGAGGCGATACGCCTGGTACGCCTCGCCGAAGCGAGCCTCCATGTACCGCTCCTCGCGGAGGATCACTCCGTACAGCATGACCAACAGTACCGCCGGCAGCATGGCGAGCGACCAACCCGAGTTGGCCATGGCGGTCGCCGCGAGGTACACGAAGGTAAATCCGAGGTACATCGGGTTCCGGGTAAAGCGGTAGGGCCCGTCGGTCACCAGGGCACGGCTTGGCTTCCACGGCTCCGGTCGGGTCCCGACGCGGTCCATTGCGCGGAGCGCCGGGATCAGGACCAGCCCGGCCAGGAACAGTACGGCGGCGAGCGGCCGCTGTGCCCCGACCGGCAGAAAAGGGAGTGGCCACCAGCGTTCCAGGAGCATGCCGAGTCCCAGACCCGCGAGGTAGATCAGCGGGGGGGGCGTGATGACGCCGGCTGTCTCGTTGCCGGCGTGGCCGGGGATCGGCGATTTGACCACCTCTGCTCCTGGTGTGGGCTCAGCGTGAATACTGGCGCCTGGCTGGTTCGGTGGCCAGCCCGGTTGTCGAGGTGCCGGAAACACACGAGCCCGCAGCACTCACTGCGGGCCCGGATGTCCACCTGCCATCGTTTCCTAGCGCTGGGCGGAGGCCAGGTCTCCCACTGCGGCGGCCAGCATCCGCAGTTTCGGCCGGTCGCTCGAAGCGGGCAGGTCGCCCTGGAGCTGGCTCGCGAGCAGGCGCAGGCCGTTGGCCCGTTGGTTGGCGGAACCGCGCTCAATCCTTGTCAGCTCGGCTCGGACCGCAGCGAGCCGTGTGGCACTCAACCCGTTGGACCGCTCAAGCTGATCCAGGAACGCCTTGGCCATCGAGAAGCTCGGCGGCCAGACCATCCTGGGCTGTTCCTGGGCATTGAGCTCGGTCCAGACCACCGTCTTGGCGGCGTCGATCTCGTTCTGGGACAGGAATCCGCTCGGCACCAGCTCGTAGATGTCCAGGCCGCGGGCGATCTCGGAACTGACGATCAGGCCGTTGTACCAGTACACCGACCAGGAGCCGCCGCTGACCAGCTTGGTCGAGTCGATCGGGCCACGATCGTAGTAGGCAATCTCCACCGGCTTCCTGACGTCGGTCCAGTCGAAGATCGAGATCCCGCCCTGGTACCAGGCCTGTACCATCACTTCGCGCCCCGGGATCGGAATCGGCGAGCCGTTGTGCGCCACGCAGTTTTCCTGATTGGTCTGGGCAGCCGGCATCTTGTAGTAGCTGTGGAACACCAGCTTCTTGTTTTCGATCGAGAAGAGCGCGTTGGCGCCCCACTCGTACTTGTCGGTGTCGCGGCAGCGCGGCGCCGAACCACCGCCCCACTCGTCGGTAAAGAGAATCTTGGTGCCATCGTTGCTGAAGGTGGCCGAATGCCAGAACGACATGTTCGAGTCGGCTGCGGCATCGATCCGGACCGGGTTCTTCACGTCACTGATGTCGAGCAGGAGCCCGTATCCGCCACAGGCGCCACCCGCCAGGCCCACCGCGGGATAGACGGTGATGTCGTGGCACTGGGTGGGCCCGCCGGCACGCGCCGCGGGGCCGGCGGCCGCTGCCGGCCGGGCTGCGCCTGCTGCCGGTGCCGGCTGACCGCGACGGGGCGGGGCGGCCAGGTTCTCAAAGATCCGCGCCCCGTTGACGATCCTGGCCGCGGCGGGGTTGGCCAGCGGCACCTGGATTACTTCGATCCGGAACATTGAGGTGTTGGGATCGCTCTGGGGGGCGTCGAGGCAGCCCGGCAACTCACTGGGCGACCGCACCCGCGATGAGCCGGAGACGTAGATGTAGACGTTGGCCGCATCCTTGGGGTCGCTCACCACGGTGTGGGTGTGGGATCCACGACAGGTCTGCACGTTGGTCAGGTACTTCGGCTTGGTGATGTCGGTGACGTCGAAGATCCGGATGCCACGGACCCGTTCGGCGCTGACGGTATCTGGCACCCCCTGGGTGCCGCAGTCGGTGCGGCCGGTCTGGCCCTCCGCCGACACGAACAGCAGGTTGCCATAGACCGACACGTCACTCTGCGAGGCGGGGCAAAGGTACGAGGTCTTGATCTCGGGGCGGCGCGGGTTGGAGATATCCCAGACCTGGTACCCGTTGTAGTTGCCCTGGATGGCATACTTGCCGGTGAAGGCCAGGTCGGAGTTTGTCACGCCCGCAAACGGGGCCGGCGACATCGTGTTGGACACCAGGCGCAGGTTCCATGCGGCGTAGCCGGCATCGGTCAGGCCCGCCTTGAGCCCGACCCGCGGGTCGGGGCTGGGGGGCGTGGTGGACATCGAGCCCGCCGTCATCGGCGCAGGCTCCATGGCCGGCGTCGAATAGGAGCTGGAGCAGGCCGAGATGGCCAGCAGCCCCAGGGTGAGCGACAGCGCGCCGCGAGGGGTGAGGTTCATGAATGGAACTCCCGGAGGTGAGGGGCAGGGATCGAGAACGGCAAAAGGGCGACGAGCGGGGGCCAAGTCGTGGCTGACGCCATGCTCACGGGGCAGCCGGCGGGGCGGGCCTGGCCTTGAGCATCGTTTCCATCCGGTTGATCTCGGTGGTCTGGTCGGCATAGACATCGGACGCGAACCGGAACACCACTTCGTCCTGGGCTGCGCCGTGGGCGTTGAAGAGCGCATCCACCATGCTGACCGCGCCCTCGTGGTGACGCATCATATAGATCAGGAAGAGGCGGTCAAACGCGATCCCGCGGGCGGCGTTGAGCCGGGCCAATTCCTCCTCGCTCAACATTCCGGGCATCAGCATGTCGTGCTGCCTGCCATTCATCACCATCCGGTGATGCGTGGCATCCGCAGCCGGAACCAGTTGGCCGCGATCCTTGAGCCAGGTCTGCATCAGAGCGATCTCGTCGCGCTGGCCGACCACGATCCGTTGCGCCAGTACGCCCACGTCAGGGCTGGTGGTGTGGGTCGCCGCCCACCCGGCAATCAGCACCGCCTGGGCATGGTGGGGGATCATCCCGGACATGAATTCCACGTCGGCCGGGTTGGGCGCCGTGGTGGCCGAGCCGGCAAAGGGCACCGCCACCGCCGCGTTGCCGACCGGCTGGACCCCGGGTTGTCCCGCACGCTGGGCCGCGCCCCCGCAGGCGCTCAGGCTGGCGGCAAGACAGAGGGTGGTGACGGTGGTTCGGGCCCGAACTGGGGACATTGCGGCTGGACTCCTGCGGGAAGGTCGGAACGGTTTGGGGCCATGATGCGACCCGCGGACTTGGCCCGGTCGGGCCGACTCTGGGAATATACGCACAAAACCCCGGGGCTGTTGGCGGCTCCCGGACCGGGCCATCGGGACGGGCGGACCGGGGTGTTAGCTTTCAGCTCTGTCCCCGATCGGCGCCGGGTGGTGCCAGGGACTCACCCCCCACGAGGAGTGCCCCATGAGTGGAACTGGCCTGGAGACCAAGGACATCTGGTCTGCCATCACCGTCAACGACATCCAGAAAAGCCTCGCCTTTTATGTCGACGGGCTTGGCTTCAGCGTGGTGGAGGAAATGAAGAATGAGGATGGCAACGTCCGCTTTGCCATGCTGAGTGCCGGTGAGGCGAAGTTCGGTATCGGACAGGACGACTGGGCCAAGGGCAAGGACAGGAAGAAGGGGGTCGGGCTCCGGTTCTGGGCCGGCACGACCCGGGACATCCATGCCCTTGCAGCCCGGGCCGAGGCGGCCGGCATCACGCTCGACAGCAAGGTCGAACCGCTGCCCTGGGGACCACTGGCCTTCGCGGTGACCGACCCCGACGGCTTTGCCTTGACCATCGTGTCCGAAGGCTGAGCCCCACAGCCCGGGGGGCGGCCTGCCCCCGGGCCTGGGCACGGTATGGAACCACTGCTCGCCGCCTGGCTCCAGGCCCCGGTCATCGGTCCGGAGTCGTGTGTCCTGACCGGGCTCTGCTCCGTCCAGGAAGTCGTCTCGCGGATCCCTTCCGGGGTCATGTTCGTTGCCGTGGGGCTGGTCGGATTCGGAGTCTGGCATTGGCGGCGGAAGAAGCAACTCCCGGACTGAAGCTCTCGCCCCAACCACGACGGAGTCCAGCCGTGAATCGACTCAGCCCTGTCCTGCTCGGTGCGCTCATCGCCTGCGGTCCCGGGGATTCCTCCGAACCTGAAGTGTCGCGCTGGGAAGCGCAGGCCGCCGCTGTCACCATCATCCGGGACGATTGGGGGATTCCCCATATCCATGGAAAGACCGATGCCGATGCCGTCTTCGGGCTGATCTATGCGCACGCCGAGGACGACTTCAATCGGATCGAGGTGAACTACCTCAACGCCATGGGCCGACTGGCCGAGGCGGAGGGCGAGGAGGCAGTGTTTCAGGACCTCCGCATGAAGCTGTTCATCAGCCCGGAGGGGTTGCAGGCTCAGTATCAGGAAAGCCCGGACTGGCTCCAGGCGTTGATGACAGCCTGGGCCGACGGGCTCAATTATTTCCTGCACACCCACCCAGACGTACAGCCCCGGGTTCTCACCCGGTTCGAGCCGTGGATGGCGCTGAGCTTCAGCGAGGGGAGCATCGGTGGCGACATCGAGCGGGTCTCGATTCCCCGGCTGCGTGAGTTCTATGGGGCTGAGGCGCCGGTCGTGGCCGGCCTGGAGCCGGTGCCTGGGTACCAGGAACCGGTCGGATCAAATGGCATCGCCGTGGCACCCGCCAACACTGCCAATGGCCGCAGCCTGTTCCTGATCAACCCGCACACGTCCTTCTTCTTCCGGGGCGAGGTCCAGGTCACCAGCGAGGAGGGGCTCAACGCCTACGGGGCGGTCACCTGGGGACAGTTCTTCGTCTATCAGGGGTTCAACGACCGGGTCGGCTGGATGCACACCTCGAGCGAGGTGGACAACATCGATGAGTACCTGGAGACAATTGTCGAGCGGAACGACAGCCTGTTCTACCGCCATGGTGGCGAGCTCCGTCCGGTTGCTGTCACCACCATCGCGGTCCCATTCCGTACTGACAGCGGCATGGCCAGCCGGGAGTTCACCACCTACCGCACCCATCACGGTCCGGTCGTGCGCCGGGCGGAGGACGGTCGCTGGATTGCGGTCCGGATGATGGAGGAGCCGCTCAAGGCGCTGACCCAGTCGTACCTGCGCACCAAGGCGCGAAGCTTTGCCGAGTTTCGGGAAGTGATGGACCTCCACACCAACTCGTCCAACAACACCATCTATGCCGATGGCGACGGCACCATCGCCTACTTCCACGCCAACTTTGTCCCCCGTCGCAATCCGGCGATCGACTGGACCCGCCCGGTCGATGGCAGCGACCCGGCCACCGATTGGGAGGGGGTGCACAGCGTCGAGGAGAGCCCGTTGGTGGTCAATCCTGGCTCGGGCTGGGTCTACAACACCAACAACTGGCCCTACTCCTCTGCCGGGCCGGACAGTCCGCGTGCCGCAGACTTTCCCAGCTACACCGACCGCGGCTCGGAGAATGCCCGCGGCCTTCATGCCATCCGGGTCCTGGAGGGGCGCAGCGACTTTACCCTGGATCGGTTGCTGGACGCGGCCTACGACAGCTATCTCACCGCCTTCGAGCCGTTGATTCCGGCCCTCCTCCGGGCCTACGACTCCACCGGGGTGGGCACCCCGCTCAGGGACCGGGTGACCGACCAGGTCGGTGTGCTGCGCGCGTGGGACCTGCGCTGGGGCACCGAGTCCATCCCGACCGCCCTGGCGATCTACTGGGCCGACCTGCTGGCGCGTCGGGTGGCGCCGGCGGCGGGCCAGGCCAGGATGTCGGCGGAGGCATACATCGCCACCCGCTCCACCCGCGCCGAGCGATTGCAGGCGCTCGGCGATGCCGCCGACACGCTGGTGGCGCACTTCGGGACGTGGCAGACTCCGTGGGGAGCGATCAACCGGTTCCAGCGACTGACCGGTGAGATCGTGCAGCCGTTTGCCGATTCAGGCGCCAGTATCCCGGTGGGGTTCACTTCGGCGCGGTGGGGATCGCTGGCGTCATTCGGGGCCCGGACATATCCAGGCACGAAGCGCATGTACGGCACCAGCGGCAACAGCTTCGTGGCGGTGGTGGAGTTCGGCGACAGTGTCCGGGCCCGGGCCATTACCGCCGGTGGCGAGTCTGGTGACGCCTCCTCCCCGCACTTCAACGACCAGGCCGACCGGTACGCGCGGGGAGACCTTCGCGAGGTCTACTTCTATCCGCATCAACTCCAGGGGCACATTGAGCGGGAGTATCGCCCGGGCCGGCGGTGAGTAGCGGCGCGCGCCCTCAGGGCGTCCGGCCGTGGAGCGATGCGAGGCCGCACTCAGCGAAGTCGAGCCGTTCGTTCGTCTCCGCCAGGGCGGTGTGAAGGTCGACGACCTCGCTGGCCACCTGCAACAGCTCATCGTGCAGGGCCGTGATGATGGCGTGGAGCTCGGTCACTTCGGTGGGGTCGGCGCGTGGCGCGGGCCACGCCGGTTCTCGCTGGGGCCCCGATCCAGCTGGGGACACCCGCGCCCGCCTCGGTGTTTCCCACAGCCAGCTCAAGCGGGGTGTCGTTCTCGGTCGATGGAGCGGTCGGGGTCTTCTCGGGGTTCGGGAGCGCGGAAGGGCGGATTCCTGGGGTGGATGCCCTGGTCGGGGTATCCCGCCTGGCGTCGCGCCCAGTTGCTGGCGCTGGGTCTCCCGCCGAGGGCCGGATGGCCATCAGCTATGGGGTACGGCTTGGTCTGGTCTCGGAGTTGCGCTCCTTCCCGTCGGTTGCGCTGGTGGCACGCCACCGCAGCCTGCCGGAATTCTCGTTCAACTCGGGTGACATGTTGGTTCGCGATGGTGGGCAGGCGAGGCTTTCGTATTCGCTGACGCGACTTGGGGTCACAGAAACGCGCCTGCTAGTCGGCAAGCGGCTCGGGGGCGTGGGCGTCACGGCGGGATTGGCTGCCGACCGCTACTCGTATGAGGGCGCCCAGTCGGCCACGGTCACGCAAAATGGGCTGAGCTTCAGCGACGGTACAAACCGTTGGGAAAGTGCCACGCGTACCCTCAGATTCGTCGGCCTGAGCTATCGTCTCGGGAGCGTGGACTTTGGAGCAGAGATTGGTCGCCGAGGGGCGATGCGGGTCCGTCAGCATGCCACCAATCGGTTCGGGAGTGATGATGGGAAAGCGCTAGGTTACCTGACCCTCGGCGCCGGGGTCGGCTGGTAGGAGAATGGACTTCCAGGGGCGGCCGAACGAGTCGCCCCCAGCACCGATTCCCCATTCCCTATTTCCCATTCCCCGCTGTCACGGCACCGGCTCTCCACGGCTGAGCCGATAGAGCAGCACTGCCGCCCGCTTGGTCACCAGCGGCAGCATCCGGAGGTCGGCGGTTTCCAGGGCGGTGTGGCCGCCGGTACCCGAGAGGCCGAGGCCGTCGAGGG